>MDTB01167125.1_pt1 | contig 12952 bp, 15 predicted proteins | sample 811161 | NCBI WGS metagenome assembly MDTB01 (sample SAMN05326650, study PRJNA326480) | marine metagenome | isolation source: seawater | place: Mediterranean Sea | collected 2009 | reverse complement strand
TTTAATTGGCTCTATCTTTTATTTGAGCACAAAGTCGAAACTTAAGTCGTGGGGTAAGTATCGACAGTTTTTTGCAGGTGAGTTTTTAAAAACTTTATTCCACGGTCTACATTCAATAAAAGATGTTAAAATGTTAAATCGTGAAGACTTATTTGTAGGTTTGTTGCATCAAAACTTGAGTTCTGCAGTTAAGTTTTCAAAATTTGAATTAATTATAACTACTCTCACGAAGTATTGGTTGGAATTCATCTCTATCCTAGGATTAGGAACTTTAATTTGTTTCATGAAATTTTTCGATAGAACAAATAATGAAATAATAATCACTATAGGGCTATTTGGAGCAGCAATATATAGATTAGCACCATCTTTAAATAAAATATTAGCCTCTATTAATTCAATCCAATTTTTATCATCCTCAACTGAGATAGTGAAAGAGGAATTTGAAAATGTTTTAAAAGAACCACTTGAGCACTATAATCAGGTTAAAACTACTAATTTTTTGAATCATATAAAGTTTTGTGAATTAAGTTTTAAGTTTCCTAATAGTAGCAATTATATTTTCAAAGAAACTAATTTTACAATAAAGAAAAATTCAATAACTGGAATATTTGGCAAAAGTGGATCAGGTAAAACAACTTTGATGAATTTGATTTGTGGTCTTATTAAGCCTAACGCAGGTTATATAATAGTTGATGATACAAAATATAATTTCAAAGCAAATCAGTGCAAATTAAAAATAGGATATGTATCTCAGTCAACAGCATTAATTGATGATACCTTAGCAAGAAATATCGCCTTTGGAATTCCTGATAAGTACATTAATAAAGATAATCTAAATAGATGTGTAAAAATTTCAAGGATAAGTAATTTCGTTGAAGCATTGCCCGCAGGGTTGAACACAAGAATTGGTGAAAAAGGAACTAGGTTGTCTGGCGGACAGCAACAAAGAATTGGTATCGCAAGAGCTTTGTATAGCAATCCTGATTTATTGATAATTGATGAAGGAACCAATTCTTTAGATAAAAAAACTGAAAGAGAAATACTTGATGAGATTAAATCTTTAAAAGAAGATTTATCAATAATTTTGGTTTCTCATGACATGGATTTAATCTTATCTTATTCAGATCATATTTTTGAATTAGAGGACAAAAAATTAAAAAAAAATTAATATGAGAAATACAAAGAATATTGCTTTATTAATGGGAAATAATTCTTATGTTGGTAGAGAATATGCTAATCAATTAATTAAACAAAAAGTAAATTTTGATATATTAATCTTTGGAAAAAAATTAACCAATAAGATTGATATGGACAGAGTTAAAAACTTTTGGAAGCCAAAAAGTCAAAGCCAAGTTTTAAAAAAAAGAAATTCCATTTTTTTTGAAAAAGTCAATTCAAGGAAAATAATAAATTTTTTAAAAAAAAAAAAATACTATCTTGGAATACAAGGTGGCGGATTAGGTTTGATTGAAAAAGAAATAATTAAATGTTTTAAAAGAGGAATTTTAAATTTACATCCAGGAAAATTACCAGAGTATAGAGGTTCATCTGCACCTGAATTTCAAATTAAGGATAAAAAAAAAATTTATGGGTCTTTTCATTTCATTAATGAGAAAATTGACTCAGGAAAATTAATTTACTGTAAAAAATTAAACTTAAACTTTAGTTCTTACGAAAAAATGAGAGCTCAAATTTACCCAGAAATGGGCAAAAGTCTTCCAAATATTATCGATAAAATACTGAAAAATAAAATAAAAAGTAAAAACTTGAAAATTTACGAAAAAAAATATTTACCAAAAAAATTTATTGGAAAAGAATTCATTCAAAAACTTAAATTAAACTGGGTAGATTACGCAAAATATTATGACTCAAAATAATATAGATTTTCGAGATTTTAAAAATCAAAAAAGTGAGCTTGAGAACAACATTAATATGAAAATTGATAGTAATTTATTTAAATCCATTTATCTTAATGCAAAATTTAATCCACAAATTAATTCAATAAGCAAAAGTTACTTAAGCCTAAAACCTCTGTATTTAAAAACTAAAGGCAAATTTCCAAGAGCAATTTCAAAACTTTATTCAAATTTAAACGTTAATAATTTTCCAAAACTAAATTTTTTAAGTCAAATAAATGACAAACTTAATAAGGATGGATTTTATGTCCAAGAAAATTTTATCTCCAGTGAGGAAATAGAAAAAATTAAATTAGATCTAGAAAATGAAAATTTTACTGGTTCCGGAAATGGCTATAAAACCTCTTATAAAGAACTCGAAAATTATGAAAAATTAAAAGGTTCAGACAAATACTTTGATAGTATCTTCGTCAGTCAAGTGAACTCTAAGCCAATAAAGAAAAAAAGCTCACTTTATCAATTACTAAAAAATCCATTTTTTGAAAATATTGCAAATAGCTATCTTGGCTCAAAATCATTTATAAATTTTTTGAGAATAATAGTTTCTAAAGGTAAGAATCCAAAATATTTTAATGATATGCAAACACATCTATCTGCAAATCAATTTCATTTTGATTATAGCCACTTAAGATCCGTTAGATTTTTCATTTACTTGTCTGATGTCGTTGATGAAGCGGGACCTCATACTTTCGTAAAATCTTCTCACGAAGAAAATTTCAAATATCCAAAAGATCAAAATGATTTTTTCAAAGTTGGTTACAGAAAATATTATAATGGAACTTCAGAAGGTCTTATAAAAGATGATTGGATAAACAAAAATTTTTCAGCGGAAGATCAGATTAAGTTTAATGGAAAAAAGGGAACTTTAATAATTGAAGATACTACTGGATTTCATAAAGGATCTAATTGTTTACAAGGAACCAGAGAAGTTTTACTTTTCAATTATGCAATATCAAATATTGGAAACCCAGAAAAAAAACTTCTTCCCACTATTGAAGATACAAAAAATATTTTAGATAGCGATCCTATTTTTAGCTTTTCCGAAAAAAATAAAAACTTTTCAAATAATTATTCAATAGAGACAAATATTTTAAGAAAAATAAAAAAAAAGATATTTGGAAAATTAAACAACTATTTAATTTAAACTTTATTATTAATGCTAAAAGTAATCTACACTTCTTTTCTAAACAAAAATATTCCATCTTTAATTAAAATTTTAGAGAAAAAATTTGTATGGAAACCAGAAGTGATAATAAGTGCAGAAAAATTAAAAGAAACAGCCAAACTAAACTTTTCCAACTCATACCACATAGACGCCTCTGATTTAAGACTAGCACATTTTGATTATTCAAAATTTGGAAAAAAAATTCCGATAGATGCTCATATATTAAAAAAATTGTCCAATTATGAGTCAAATTTCATTAACTGGATACAAGATACTAATGGTAGAAATTTCAGCTGGAATGAGAGACGAAGTTATTATTATGATGTCCTTACTTACTGGAATACACTAATAAATAAACTTAAACCAAATCTATTATTTTCTTTTTCTTGGCCACACACAATAACTGACTATGGTTTATATTTAATGTGTAAACACGTTTATGATATTCCTGTATTGTTTGTTGATGTAATTCCTTTTTTTAATACAAATAAAAGATTAACTTTTATTTCTTACGAGAACATGTCGCTTACTATCGACCAAGAAATTGATAATTCAAAAAAACAACAAATCGACCCAGTTGTTCAAAAATATATTAACGACTTAAAAAAAAGGATAATCCATTTGTTCATTCAAACATTATCAATTTTTTCAAAAATCATAGTATTAATTATAAAAATATATTTCTAGATATAATGATTTTAATTAAAAATATTGTTACTTTTAAAATTTTCTCAAAAGTTTCCTTCTTTTACAAAAAAAATTCAAAACCATTAAATAAAAAAAATCAGATGAATAATTTTGATTTTTTCCTATTTAAGTTTAAATCGATTTATAAAAATTTTACTATAAAGAATTATTACAAATCAATTTCATCTAGCCCTGATTACAATACAAAATATATATATTTTCCTGGTAATTATGAACCAGAGGCTCAAAGCAATTTAGTCCCGGGAAAATATGAGGACCCATTTCTTATTCTTAACATGTTATCATCAGAATTGCCCAATGGTTGGAAAATTTTTTATAAAGAACACCCTGCCACATTTATTGTTGGAGGTATAGGCGGCTTAGCAAAAAACAAAAAATTTTATGAAAAATTAAAAAGCTATGACTGTGTCGAGGTTGTGCCTTTTAATGAGAGCACATTTAAATTAATTGATAATTCTGAAGCAGTTATCAGCGCAGGAGGAACACCTGGTTGGGAGGCAATGGTGAGAGAAAAGCCATGTTTATTGTTTGGATCACAATGGTATCAAGGATGTTCCGAAGTTTTAAAAATCGATAAATTAGAGGACTTAAGAAGTTCTATAGCTAGAGTAAAAAATGGTTTTACCCCTGATGTGGAAAATATTAAAAATTTCACACAATGTTTATATTCAAGTCTTTTGGATAATGGTGAGATTATTAACAGTAAAAAATCTAAAGTAGTTAATAATGCTGATAAAGATAAAATTTTTAATAAATTAGCTGATGACATAAACAAAATTTATTTAAAATTTTATTCAAAATTTGAAAATGAGAAAAAAAACTTTTAAATTTTTAGAATTTTTTAATAACTTTTTAATTTTAACTAGTTTTTTTTTAATATTTTATTCTCTTTATAAATCAGGGCTTATAAGGGAAGAAAATATTAATTCTAAATTTGTAATTTTTTCTTTAGTTTTTTTTGTAATTTTTATCTTATTAATCGGATTAAATTTTACCAATGAAAATTTTAAAAGTAATTGTCTTATATTTATTTTTTCAATTATTTTATCAATATATTTTTTGGAAATTTTAAGTACATTTATATTTAAAAATAGATTTTCTTATAGTTCACATAATGAAATTAAAAAAGAATATTATAAAAAAATAAATAAAATTGAACCTATTTATTCATCATTTGAAAAAAGACAACAATTATATACCCAAGGTAAGCTTAATAAAGACATGGAAGTTATGCATGTCATCAGGTCTAAAGATGTTGAAAATAAAAATATTTTTCCATTGGCAGGATTATCTAAAAAGGAAACAATATTTTGTAACGAAAAAGATGAATTCGTATTTTATAATTCAGATAGGTATGGATTTAATAATAACGACATATTATGGGACAGCGAAGTAGAAATAATTTTAATGGGAGATTCATTTGGCCATGGCGCTTGTGTAAATACTAATAAAAGTATTGCAGGTCAATTAAATAAAGATAACATTTCAACTTTAAATATTTCTTACTCAGGAAACGGTCCACTTAAGACTTTAGGTTCACTGATAGAATACGGTTTAAAAAAAAATGGAAAAAATTATATTTGGCTATATTTTGAAGGAAACGATCTTTTAGAGCTAAGTAGGGAAATTAATGACAGGGTTTTAAAAAAGTATTTAAATGAAAAATATTCTCAAGAGCTTATAAATAAACAAGCTCAAATAAATAAACTGCATAATAATCTTATTTCAGCTAAAATTAAAAAAAAAATAGCAATAGATGAAAAAAAAAAATTATTTATCAAAAATAATTGCTTTTTTAAAATTCTACAATTTGAGAATGAGCTTGAATATTAATAATCCTTTTACAACAAATCAGAAAACTCTTAATTTACTAGAGCAAACTTTTAGGATAGCCCACGAGAAGGTTGAAAAGGAAGGATCAAAAATCACATTTGTATATCTACCAATGTATTTAAGATATGATCATACTTTATTACCTAAAAATAATTTACAAAATAAGAAAGAAGTAATTGAAATACTTAAAAGAAACAAATTCAATTTAATTGATTTGGATAAAATATATTTTTCTAAACTTGATGACCCTTTAGAAGCTTTTCCATTAAGATTAAACGGTCATTATACCGAAAAGGTATATAAAGATATTGCATTAATTATCAAAAGATTTGTTCAAAATGAAAAATAAAAAAAAAATTATTTTTATTGGGAGCGTTATTTTATCCACAAAATTTTTAGAGACTATTCTAAAATTAAAAAAGCTTATATTTGTAGCAGGAATAATTTCTGATAGTAAGAATAAATTTATATATATTACATAATGAGTTTTAAAATTTCTAAAAAACGAATAATTGAGGATAAAGATCCACCTTATTTGATTGCCGAAATTGGATCAAACCACAACGGTGATATGGATTTGTGCAGAAAGATTATTGACTCAGCTAAGACTGCTGGAGCAGACTGCGTAAAATTTCAATTTTTTTCAAGCAATTCAATTTTTTCAAAAAAAGTTTACGAAGATAATTATTTCATTGCTGATGATTATAGAAATAGAACTGACTATACACTAAAAGAAATTGTTGAAGCTTATTCAATTAAAAAAAATCAATTAATTGAAATGAAAAGTTATTCAAAAAAATTAGGATTAGATTTTTTAGTAACTCCTTTTTCAAAAGAGGAAGCAGACATTTTAGTTAATGAAATAGGGGTAGATTTTATAAAAATAGCTTCAATGGATTGTAATAATTATGATTTTATAGAGTATATTGGAAAAAAAAATCTTCCTACAATTCTTTCAACCGGTTTGTGTGATTTGGATGAAATTAATAAAGCAGTAAAAGCTTTTGAAAAAAGCGGCAACAAAGATTTAATTTTATTACACTGTGTCTCAATTTACCCTCCAAAAGATAAAGAAACAAATTTACATAGAATAAAAACATTAAAGGATTTATATGGTTATCCTGTTGGCTTTTCTGACCACTCAAAAGGTGCTGAGTTGCCAATAGCGTCTGTAGCACTAGGGGTAAAAGTCATTGAGAAACACTTTACAACCGACAAAAAAATGAAAGGTTGGGATCACCACATGTCAATAGACGCTGAAGATTTAAGCTTAATATCTAAAGGAACTAAGAGAGTCTTCGAAGCACTTGGAAGTTCTAAAATATTTAGAGTTGAGTCTAAAGAAAGAGTAGACTCGTTTCGGAGAAGCGTTGTGGCTCGAGTAAACATCCAAAAAGAACAAATTATAACTGAAGAAATGTTAGATGTTAAAAGACCAGGAACAGGTTTACCTCCTGATCAACTAAAAAATATTGTTGGAAAAAAAGCAAAAAGAAATATTTCGCAGGACGAACTATTAAAAAAAGGAGATTTTTGATGTTGGCAATAATTCCAGCTAGAAAAGGTAGCAAAGGTTTAAAAAATAAAAATAGATTAATAATTTCGAAACTACCTTTAATAGCTCATAGTATTTTAGCTGCGAAAAAGTCAAAAAAAATTTCAAAAATTATTGTAAGCACTGATTGTAAAGAGATAGCAAAAATTTCAAAAAAATATGGTGCTGAGGTTCCTTTTTACAGAAAAAAAAGATTAGCAAATGATAATTCGATGGTAATGGACTCCTACTTTGAAGCAATTGATAGACTATTTATAAAAGATACAATTAAAAATTTTGTAGCCTTGCTTCCCACTTCTCCTTTACGTAGTTCTAAAGACATAGACAACGCTATAAATTTATTTTTTAAAAAAAAAGCCTCATCAGTTATAAGCATGACCGAAGCTCATTATCCAATTGACTGGAATCATTTTGTTAATAAGAATAAAAGTGTAAGACCTTTTAATTCCAAATTTAACGCAGTTAAAAACAGGCAAAAAATAAAAAAAACTTTTATACCTAACGGTTCAATTTATGTATTTGATTATAAAATTTTAAAAAAAACAAGAAGATATTATCACAAAAATACTTTTGCTTATTTGATGCCCCATGAAAATTCTATAGATATCGATAACAAATTAGATTTTGAGATCGCGGCAAAACTTTTCAAAAAAAAATAATGAATGTAATAGTTTTAGGTCTAGGAAGTATTGGTCTAGGAAATAGAAATATTAGAAGCTTTAGAAGTTACGTAAATTTTTTTCTCAAATCAAAAAAATATAAATTATATGCTGTGGTAGATCCAAATCCAAAGAAATTGAGGTTATACAATACAAATTTTAAAAAAAAAAATGTTTTAAGTTTAAAAAATTTAAGAGATTTAAAAAAAGAACAAGCAAAAAAAATAGACCTTGTCTGCTTTGCATCACCTACAAAATATTTTATTCCTATTTGCAACCAGCTTAACACACTGGGAATAAAACCAAAAATAGTTATTATTGAAAAACCTGTTGCAACTACAATTAAAAATTTTAGAAAAATTATTTTAAATTTTAAAAAAAGTAAGATTATTATAAATTATCAGAGAATTTTCGACAAAAACTACAGAAAAATATTTGATAATTTGAAAAAAAAGAAAAATTTGAATTTTGATATAAATTATAATAATGGATTATTCGACAACTTATGTCATCTTTTATCTCTTATAATTTTTTATTTTGGAAAACCAACTAAAATTATAAAAAAAAAAGAATTTAAAAAAACAAATTTTAAGCTTGTTTTTAAGAATAATATTGAAGTCAATTGCAATGAAGTAAATAAGCACACCTATAATATTCTAGATATGATAGTGTATGAGGATAAACAAAAGATCAATTTTTTTTCAGCAGGTCATCATATAATTAAAGAAAAAATTTACCATTATGATTATCTTTTTAATTACAAGTTATTGAAAAAGAATTTAGAATTTCGTATAAAGCAAATTTTTAGTTTAGATTTTTTATTATCTAAAAAATATAATAAATTTTTAGAAAGAAAATTAATAAAAAATGCAGAGGAAACTATAAGGGTTATTAATAAGGTTATTTAATTATGAAATTGGCTATATTTGGCGGAAAAAAAATTAATAATAAAGTTTTCAAATACAACACAATTGGAAAAGAAGAAATCAGTAGTGTCGTAGAAATAATGAGAAATGGTGAGTTATCAGGTTTCGTTGCTTCTCCAAACGGAGGTTTTTTTGGAGGAGAATGGGTAAAAAAACTTGAGACTAAATTTTGTAAATTTTTTGGAGTTAAATACGCTATAGCAGTAAATTCTGCAACAAGCGCACTTTATTGTATGCTGATGAGTTCTGGTATTGAGCCTGGCGATGAGGTAATTACATCTCCCTACACGATGCATGCAACAGCATCAAGTATATTACAATGTGGAGGAATACCTGTATTTGCGGATATCGAATCTGAAACTTATGGATTAGATCCAAAATCAGTTGAAAAAAAAATTTCTAATAAAACAAAAGCAATTTTAGCAGTTAATATCTTTGGACACGGTGCAGAGTTACTAAAACTTAAAAAAATTGCAAAAAAACACAAACTATTGCTGTTAGAAGATAACTCTCAAGCTCCCGCAGCAAAAATTGAAAATAATCAGTACACTGGCACGGTTGGAGAGGCAGGAGTTTTTAGTTTCAATAGACACAAAACTATTCAAAGTGGAGAAGGCGGAATATTAATAACAAATAATAAAAAAATATTTTTAAAATCTTGTTTAGTTAGAAACCATGGTGAATGTGTTGTAGGACCTTGGAAAATTAAAGATATATCAAACACAATAGGACAAAATTTAAGGATAACTGAAATTCAAGCCGCTATTGCCTACCATCAATTTTTAAAATTAACAAAACTTAACAAAGAGAGAGTAAGGTTAGCGGATAGAATAAGCGCTGGAATTAGTTCGATTAAAGGTTTGTCTGCACCAATAACAAGAAAAAATTGTACTCATGCATATTACTTTTATGTAATGAAATATGATGAAAAAAAAGTTGGCATTAAAAAAGAGGATTTTGTAAAAGCTATCAATGCAGAGGGATACTATCTAAGAAGCGGTTACTTAAAGCCCTTGTATCTTGAACCAATTTTTCAAAAAAAAATATGTTTTGGTAAAAAAGGATTTCCTTTTACTTATAGCAAAAGTAATAAAAAAATTTCTTATAAAAAAGGGACCGCTAAAGTTTGTGAAGACTTAAATAACAATCAAGTTATTTTGACTAATATAATTTCTACTCCATATAATATAAAAGATATGGATGGATTTGTAAGGGCTATAAAAAAAGTAATAGCCAATAAAGATCAATTCAAAAATTGAATATTTATTTTATAAACCAAATTGGCACTTATAACTATTTAAGTCAATATTTTAGTTATTGTATTAATAAAAAAAAAAAATATAAGATTTTTTTTTCAGAAAAATTTAAAAAAGTAATTTTCCAAAAAAAAAATGCTTATAATTTTAAGTTCATAAAAGATGATAAGAACTTAATTCAAAAAATTATATCTAAATTTAAACCAAAAAAAATAATATTATCTAGTTCGGGAAATTCATCTTTTGAAAAAAACGTGATTTTGGTTGCTCGTCAAAATAATATACAAACTTTTTCAATAATAGACACCTGGGATAACCTGAAATTTAGATTTAAGTTTAGAAATAAATATCATTTACCTAATAATATATTATGCATAGACTCATACTCAAAAAAAAAAAATAAAAAAAATTTTCACAAAGACCCGTGTAATTAAAATTGGTCAACCTTACTTAGAAAAAATTTTAATCAATAAAAAATAGTGAAAAAAATAATTTTTATAAGTCAACCTTTATCTTCTAGGCTTCCAGGTATAAAAAAAAATGAATTTGATTTTTACAAATTTATCTTTAATTTTCAAAATTCTTATAATTTCAAAATAATAATTTGCTTACATCCAGAGGAGAAAAAAAATTTGAAAAAAATTGCTAAAATTTATAATACGAAAAATATAAAAATAATAATTGGCACTAAAAAGGTTTTTAAAGAAAAAAGTGATTTTGTAGTTGGAATGTTTTCAACAGAACTTATAAGAGCCTGCTTTCTGGGAAAAATTATTATTAATTTTTTTGTAAATAAAGAAATTTCAAAAAATTTTATTTTAAAAAGATTAGGAATCAGTCATGAGGTTTCTTCATCAGAGCAAATGTATCAAATAATAAAATCAAAAAGAATTAAAAAAATTAAAAAAAAAGAATTATTGAAGAAATTTTATTTTCTTAAAGGAAGTTCTAAAAAATTAATAAATACACTTAATTAAGAAATAAGGTCATTCTAATTATCTTCTAATCATTATTATGAAAACTAAACATATCGAATATTCTAAAGTTTCGTCACTCTATAAATTTAGACCACGTGTTGATAAAGCAATTTATAGATCTCTACAAAATAATAGAATCTTAAATAAAAAAAATACTATATTAGATTTAGGTTCAGGAAATGGATTTATTGCCAATGATTTATATAAACGTGGTTTCAAAAATTTGGTAGCTCTAGAGCCTAGTAAAAAAATGATACTAAAAAGTAATTTGTTCAAAAAAATGAAAATTCAAATCATTAATAAAAAATTTGAAAATAATAATTTTCATAACAATTGTTTTGATGTTATAGTTAGTTGCAACGCTTTCAATCATATAAATTTCAATTCTGCAAAATTTCAAATAAAAAAAATATTAAAGAAAGATGGTTATTTAGTAATAATGTGGGTTTCAAATTTATTAAAGGAGGACAATAATAAAATTCTATATCAACACTTATATAAAATTTTAGGTAAAAAGTTCCCTTTTTTTCTAAAGAAAAGCAAAGACGGGCTTGAACCTTATAAATTATACAAACAACTTAGATCAATTAAGTATTTGCGATTGATTAAAAATATTAAATCAAGACATAAAATCAGATTTCCCTTTCAAAATTACATCAGTGTCTGGGAAAGTTCGGTGGGTGTAAAACAAAAATTGGGATTTAAAAAATTTAAAGATTTAATTAATTTTATCAAAAAAAATAATTCTCATCGAAAGTTTATAACACAAAATTATATATCATATGCCTGGGTGTTTAAAAAAATATAAACTCATTTATCTATGAATTTACAATTTATTAAGATATTACTTTTTAATTTATGATTAATAAAAAAATTGAAAAATATAAGATAAACTCCAACTTATCGATAAAAGAAGCAATTAAGCATATGGATACTTTAGATCATGACATATGTGTATGTTTAAATAAATCTAATAATGTTGAAGGGATATTTACCGAGTGGGACTTTAGAAATGCAGTTTATAGAGGAATAAGCCTTAATCAAAAAGTAACAAATATTTTAAATAAGAAATTTAAATTTGTATCTTCTACAAAAAATCGTAAAAAAATAAAAAATTTTTTTAATAGGAATGTAAATAATATACCTGTTATTAAGAATAAGAAACTAATTGATATTGTTTTTAAAGATACATTAAAGAAAAAAAATACTTATAATAAAATACCTGTTATTATTATGGCTGGCGGACAAGGAAAGAGATTGTACCCATTCACAAAAATCTTACCTAAGCCACTCTTTCCTCTTGGCGATAAACCTATTATTTTAAAAATTATTGAGCAGTTCAATGAATGGGGATTTAAGAAATACTTTCTTTCAGTTCACGATAAATCAAAAATAATTAGAGCATTTTTTAAAAATTTTAAAAATTTTAAAATTACTTTTAAAGAGGAGGTTAAGCCAATGGGAACTATTGGCTCTCTTAGTCTTCTAAAGAAAGATTTAAAAACAACTTTTGTTGTAAGTAATTGTGATATCTTAATAAAGACAGACTTTAAAAACATTTTTGATTTTCATAAAGAAAAGAAAAACCTAGTAACTATTGTTGGTTCTCTTAGACATTTCGAAATACCTTACGGAGTTTGTAACTTAAAAAGCAGTGGGTCTTTGAAAAAAATATCAGAAAAACCTAGTTATGATCATCTAGTCAGTACTGGTGTTTATATTTTTGAGCCATCAATACTTAAATATCTAAAAAAAGAAAAAATGGATTTTAATGAATTGATTGAAATTTTAATTAAAAAGAAAAAAAAAGTTGGTGTTTATCCATTATCTTCAGACTCATGGTTTGACTTTGGTCAATGGAATGAAGTAAACAAAAATCTATCCTATATTAGTAAATTTTAGATAATATGAAAAAATATTTTTTGTCTCAGCCATTACTAGGTAAAGAAGAATTAAA
>MDTB01141815.1_pt1 | contig 12953 bp, 11 predicted proteins | sample 811161 | NCBI WGS metagenome assembly MDTB01 (sample SAMN05326650, study PRJNA326480) | marine metagenome | isolation source: seawater | place: Mediterranean Sea | collected 2009 | reverse complement strand
AGCAATTACTTCTTCAACATTGTAGTCACCAGCAGCAGAGAAAATCTCTTCATTAGGATTTACAACGATTAGAGTAGTTGTGTTACCTTCAGTATGAGATTCAGCTACAAAAGCGTCCTTAGTTAACTCAATGCTAAAGTCACTACCGTGTGATAGTGTAATTTGAACTGCACCAACAACTCCATCAGATGACATTACCATGCCTTCATCATTTTTAGTAAATGATGCTGAAGTTGCCTCTTGACCTCTTCCACCCAAAATAGTTTGAACAACTGCTACAACATCAAGAACATCAACGTTGCCATCAACATTAACATCAGCAATACATGCAGCATCACCAAGAATTGATGTGCCTAGTACATGACCAACGATTGCAACAACGTCAAGAACATCTAGAGATCCTGTTCCATCGACATCACCATTTTGGTTATCGCAACTTAGCTGTGTTAGCTCACCCAAAACAGAAATGGACGAAACCACAGGAATACATGTTGGCTCAAAGTTCATTACTAGTCTTCCACCATTTTGGCTGAATGGAGTTTCTGCAACGCCATCAGCATCTAAATCTAAGTATGTAATACTTGCAGGATCAAGATCAGCACTAGAGTCATCAACTAGGAAGTCTGTACTTCCAGTTTGCGCATACATAACTGCGTTCCAAGTTAAGAAGTTTCCCCATGGAGCAAGAGAAGCATCCATAAGATATGCAGTGTTTGCTTGATCTGTACCAGGATCTGAATCAACTCCACCGGCAGAATAATCTACACAACCTTCTGGTAGTAATGCTGTTACATCACCGATAATTGGATAGTTAAATCCACAAGCTGGATTTGTAAATGTTGAAAGAAGAGATGGGTAACCAAGAATGTTATCATAGTCAGTACCATCACCATCTTCATCTTCTCCAACAATATCACCTAGACCAGTTTCTGCAAGTGGACCATCAATGTAGTGCCACTCAATATGAAGATCTGGAACAATTCCATATGCTTGGTTAGATGGAGCAAATGAAGTTGTAACACCATCCAGCATATATCCAGCTGTTGTACCTGGGTGAGGCATTCCTGGATAACCGTGAACTAAATCAGCACATCCACCCATAGCTACTGGCATTCCACCACAAAATGTGTGATCACCAGCATTTGCTGCTAGACAAGCTTCATAGCAACCCAAAAACTCGTTGCCATAAAGCTGAAACTCAGAAGTTACAGGAGTTGGTGTTGCTGGGAAAAATGAAAAGAATGAAGAACCAGATATACTCCATGAACCAGCTGTTTCTCCTACATATGGACTCCAGTTTGGCTGGCCTGTTACCATTGTTTCTTGGATTGTTAAACCAGCATCCAAGTTAGAAGTATAAGACAAGTCATCATCTAGAGGCAGAAGCTGAATAGCTGTTACGCAGTCTTCAGTTTCACTAGCTAATACCTGACTGTTGTTTATATATCCTGTTCCATCTTCATTAAATGTTACATAAAGATAATATTGCATTGCATCGATTTCAGCAAGACCAATTGGCCCAACAATATTTTCAGCGAAGTTATAACCTACTGGAATATTTGAAAGTTCTTGAGTTACACCTAGTCCATATACGTCAGAAATAGATATTGAGCTCGAACCATCTGCATTTCCTCCAGCAATACCGAAGTCATTTGCTCTTGTGTAGAATTGATATTCTACTCTCTGTCCTGTTGCACGATATGTTCCTGTTATATCTTGTGCAACTAGTAGGCCGGCACAAAAAATAAGTGCCATAGTTATAGATTTATTCATTATTTACTCCTCCATGTTATAAAGTGTTAAACCTAAAGCTAATCGACGTAGTACACCCACAACGACTAAAATTAGATAAAATTAATTTTGAGAATCATTCTCAGTTAGAACTATAAAAAGCCATTCGCGTTGTGATAAACTAGTGTTTTATAACTTATTTATCAAGAAAAAAATGAGTAATTATACATTTTGTGACTCATATCAACTATTTGTAAAATAGCGACGGATAGACCATAGGATAAGCATGAAGCCAGTGAGTTTTAGGAATATTGAAATTAGCCAATCTGGCTGATTTCTTAAAATAGGTATAAGGTCAATTAAATTGCTCACAAACTCATACATGAAAATACATTACATATTTTTCCAAGAGGGTCCATCGCCTCCTTGGGGAGTCTTCCAATCTATAATTTGATAGGGGTCCATGATATCACAGGTTTTACAATGGACACAATTAGAAAAATTGATTTGAAGACGCTCTTCGCCATCATCAACAATTTCATATACGTTCGCAGGGCAGAAGTTCTGGCAAGGATTTCCATATTCTTCTTTACATTTATCAATACAAATAGAGGGATCATTTACATGAAGATGAGGAACCTGGTCTTCATCATGAGACGTCGCAGAGTAATAAACATCTGTAAGTTTATCTAAAATGTACTTACCGTCATAATCAATATTATCATATTTATCAAATGAAGCGGATGGTTTCTCCATATGAATATGCCCATCCTCTGAAGATAATTTATTATAGACTCCAAATCCGCGACCACCAGTAAATAAGCCAATACCAGCATTAGCCATACCATGTATTAAACCTTTTTCAAAACCTTGATGAAAATTTCTAACCTTATAGAGCTCTTTATATGCCCAACTTTCTTTAAAAATAGTATCATAGTTCATAAGCTGTTCTTCACTATAGTCATTTGTATCTAAAGCAATTTGGGCTGCTTCAGCTGCAAGCATTCCGGACTTCATTGCAAGATGAATTCCTTTAAGTCTTTGGCCATTAAGGAATCCTGCGCTATCTCCAATTAGCATTGCGCCATCAACATATAGTTTTGGAAGAGAGTAGATACCACCCTCAGGAAGAGTTTTTGATCCATAGGCAAGAATCTCAGCACCTTCTAAAATATTTTTGATCCATGGGTGTGATTTTAATAATTGCAGTTCATGGTGTGGATCAACGTGCGGATTTTTGTAATCAAGGCCGACAACAATACCTAAATCTAGTATATTGTTTTTCATTGAATACATAAAGCCGCCACCAAAAAGTGAATGACCAAGAGGTTCACCTAATGTATGTGCTACATATCCTGGGGGAAGCTTTTCTTCAGGTAGTTGCCACAGTTCTTTGACACCAATTGCCCAGTTCTGTGGATTTTTCCCATCCATGAGATTAAATTTATTAATTAATTGTTTTGTTAGACTGCCTCTACTACCTTCTCCAAAGAATGTAACTTTTGCATGGATATCAACGCCTGGCTCAAAGTTTGGTTTTTTTTCACCATTTTTATCAATACCCTGATCTCCAGTTCTAATTCCAATCACAGTACTATCCTTATAGAGTATTTCTGATCCAGGGAATCCAGCAAAGATATCAATTTCAGCTTCTTCGCATTTTTGCTCAAGCCATCTTGTTAGTTTTCCAATTGAGGCTATATAGCAACCATGATGACTCATTGGCTTTGGTATAAATGGTACAGAGAGCTTACTTTTTTTTGTAAGGTAGTACATATATTCTTTTTTGACTTCATGTTCAAATGGAAAGTCTTCATTATTAAGGTCTGGGAAAAGCTCATTTAGTGATATTGGATCTACTACAGCACCTGATAAAGAATGAGCTCCAACCTCTGATGCCTTTTCAATAATTGCAATTGATAGATTTGGATGCTTTTCTTTGGTTAAACTTTTTAATTGTAATGCTCCAGCTAATGACGCTGGCCCAGCCCCAACAAAAAGAAAATCAACTTCTAAAATTTCTCTTTGATCGCTATCCATTTATTTCCTTTATGGCAGATGATAGCTTTGGAACGATTTCCATTATATCACCGACTATCCCATAGTCTGCAATTTCAAAAATAGGCGCATTAGCATCTTTATTAATTACCATGATACATCCTGAGCCTTTCATGCCAACAGAGTGTTGAATAGCACCAGATATTCCAAGTGCAAAATATAATTTTGGAGAAACGATTTGCCCAGAACTTCCAATTTGAAGAGAGTGATTAAGCCAACCTGAATCTACTACTGGTCTAGAGGAAGCTAATTGAGCTCCAATTAAATCAGCAAGTTCTTTTGCCATAGGAATATTTTCTTCTTTAGCAATACCTCTTCCAATTGAAACAATGAAGTCTGCAGCAGAAAGATCAATAGCGCCATCTGTTTCTTTAAATTTTTCCTCATTTACAATTTTATTTTCAACTGAACTCAAATCAACATTGATTTGTTCAACATTGCATGAACCTTGGTCAAGTGAATCAACTTTATATGCACCAGATTGATATGATATGATAGCTGAGCCTGATGAAATCGATAAATCAGTATTTACCTTATTTTGATAAAGTGATCGCGTATAGGATATTGTATCGTTCAAATTCATTCCCACACAATCTGATAAAAATGGGATGTCGAGTTTGGCACTCAGCCTCGGAACCCAATCTCTAGTTTCATAAGTATGACCAAAAATAATGAGATCTGGATTTAATTCGCTGTTAAGCTGATTAAATGTTTCGATATAATGTAGGGGAGAATATTCTTCTAAATTATTGTGACTCACATAGACTACGCTATCAATATCATAATCAGATAGTTTGTTGGCTATATCACTGGAAAATGTTACAGCATGGATTTTTGCTGACTTCTCCTTTTTAAGCTGTTGCGCAGCCACTAGAGACTCTAAAGATATAGGGTTTATTTTTCCTTCAGCTGATTGTATATATACTAGTATTTTCATATTTTCCTTATTTAGATAGCTTTAATATCATCTTTTAAAACTTTAATTACTCCAGCAACTATTTCATCTGCATTGCCTTCAATATAATGAGTTTCTTTAGATTTTTGAGGCAGATATACATTTTCTAATTTAATATTATCCTTATCTGTAATTTCAATTTGAGATCGCTCAAAGTTATCCATAGGTTTTCTTTTTGCGCCCATAATGCCCTTTAGCGATGCGTATCTAGGTTTATTTAGTCCAGATTGAATTGATATTGATGCCGGAAGTTCCATTTCGGCCCATTGAAACCATCCGCTCTCAAGTTCTTTCTTAACTCTAATTTTTTTATCAAGAATTTCGGTTCCCACCACAAGAGATGCATGAGTCATATTTAAGAGTTCAGCGAGAAGAAGGCCTGTTTGACCATGTCCATCATCATCTGATTGAAGTCCTGAAAGAATTAAATCAAATGATTCCTTAGATAACACATTTGCAATAACTTTTGCAGCACTCAACGCATCATTATAATTTGTATTGTCATTTATAAATATTGCTCTATCAGCTCCTTTAGCTAGTGCCTCTTTTAATATTTGAGATGCAGAATTTTTACCTAATGTGCATACGACCACTTCCGAATCTGGATATGTTTCTTTCATTTGAAGCGCTTCTTCAAGGGCATAGGTGTCAGGCTCATTAGTGCAAAATGTTAAATTATCCTCTATGATTCCACTTCCATTAGGTGAAATCTTTATTACAGCATCCTCATTTGGTACTTGCTTTACTAAAACACAAATTTTCATATAAAAGTAACTCCAATAATAATATTTATTTCAATACCGACTAGTTAGTCGGTATTGAAATTTAGAAATAATTTTTTAAATAAAAAATAATATAATTTCTTAGATTTAAGAAATTATGTCAAAAAATAAATTGCTGAAAATTTTTCATATATTATTAATTATTTCAATTTCATTTTCAAATAACATGTTTGGTCAAAGTTGTTCTCAAAATGACAATGAACTAATAAATAACAAAGAGCCTTTTTATGAACAAAAAAAAGATAAATGTTATGTATCGCACTATGTGGATCAAAGGCCTACGGTAGATGGCATATTAGATGAAGGTATTTGGGGTGAATTCAATATAAATAATATTGGTAACTACATTCATTCATTTATTCAAGAAGAGCCAAATAATATGTCAAAGCCAAGATTTGATACATTGGTCAAAATAGTACATGATGATGATTACATATATGTTGCAGCAAGACTATTTGATATAAATCCAGATAGTATTAAAAGTGTATTATCTAGAAAAGATGATTGGGATCGAGCGTTCTCAGATCAAGCGGATTGGTTTTCAATTGAATTTGACAGTAAGCATGATCATCAATCAGGCTATTTATTTGCAGTAAATGCAGCTGGTATTCAGTCAGATGCCGTATCATTTTTTGATTCAGATTACGATATTGAGTATAATGCAGTATGGGATTCAAATGTATCTAAAGATGATTATGGATGGATGGTTGAAATAGCAATCCCATTTAAAATGCTAAATATTACTCAAATTGAAAATCCATGGGGTTTAAATGTTCATAGATATATTCATAGGTATAATGAGTATAGCTCTTGGAGTGCAATGGAAAGAGGTACCCCAGGTATCGCATCACAATTTGGGCATATTTTTGGATTTAGAGATTATAATGTCAATAGATTTTTGGGAATTAAGCCTTATACATTACTAGGATTTGATAAAGTTAAAAATGTTATGTTGGTAGATGATCAATTATTCAAAGATTCATTAAACTATATTGAATCTTTTGATAATTCTGATTTTCCATTTGGATTAGACGCAAAATTAAGATTATCTCAATCAAGTTATCTAGATTTGACAATTAATCCAGATTTTGGTCAAGTTGAAATGGATCCAGAGTATATAAATTTATCTTATTATGAAATATATTTACCTGAAAAGCGTACTTTTTTTAATGAGTCAATATCAATGTTTGAATTACCAATTGAAGTTTTCTATTCAAGGAGAATTGGATCAGGTAATGACTCTTTAGATAGTAGAATTAATTATGCTTTAAAATACATTGGAAGTTCTGAATCAGGGTGGAATTTGGGTTCAATAGTTGCAGAAACTTCAGATAAGAATTCAGAAAAAAAATATTTTATTAACAGGATATCGAAAGATATTTTTAATGGAAAAAGTATTGTTGGTTTTTTAGCTACAAATATGTTTGATGGATACCGAAATTATTCTTCTGCTTCATTTGACAATATCGTTTATTTTAGTAATAATCTAATTTTTGATTATCAGTATGTTAAATCAATTAATGATAATATAAATGGAAATGCTCACAATTTAAATTTTGAATTTGAATCTCCTTATCCATTAACGTTTTTATTTGATATGGAAAGCTACGATAAAAATTTTGACATAAGTAAAGTAGGATATAATGAAAGAAATAATATTAAAAAATATAAAGTTTCAATTGGTTTTAAAAACACTGTCCCTCAATTAGATATATTAAGAAAATTTAGATGGGATTTAGCTTATAGATATTCAGAGAATTTTGAAAATTTAAATCTTGGTGATGCGTATAGTTTAATTGGGAAATATTATTTAAAAAATTATACTAAATTTTCAATTGGCTACATAGTTGAGAAAGAGCATTACGATGATTTTTATATGTATGACTATGAATTAGCTGAAAACGGCCCAGCATTTTTAATTCCAGAGTCAAATAGATGGTTAATTCGAATCAGTACGGATACAAAAAAAGATTTATTTTGTAGTTTTTCTTTTGCATCTAGTTTAAGTGTTTCAAAGGATAGGATGGAGGAGTCAATTTTAGATGTGACAGCCAAACTAAATAATTCAGCTTATCTTAGATTTATTTTTGAACAAATAGGGTTTAATTCAAGTATTGATTTTTTAGAAACAGTTGAATCTGATGAAAATAATAGTATAAATCATTATATCTTTTCTACTACAACTGGATGGAATAATAGATATTCAATAAGCTATGAAAAATATTTCAAAAAAAATATTAGTATTAAGCTATTTTCGGAATATTTCATTCATAAAAATGAGTTTGGCGATTACAAAGAATGGGATAGCAATATCAATAGCTTATCTGAAACTAGCTTTATAGATGGCAACAATGAATATTTACCGTTATACACAGAAGGATCTGCAGCTCCAGAATATTCACTGATAGATGGAGATATTGAGATTGAACAATATTTAAATCCTAATTATTATTTAGGTTTTTATCCAAGATATAGTAATGTTAATTTTAATTTATCATTTAAGTGGGAGTATGATTCAAATTCTGAATTTTACATTGTACTTCGAACCTCTAAATCTGTTAACGGAAAAATATTTAAAGATATTGGTAGAATGTTAAGTTATAATGATGAAGCTAGCTGGACTGAAAAATATTTTGACAATTCAATTTATATTAAATTTAATCATTGGTTTGAATTCTAATTTTAAATTAATAAGGTATCTTTAATTGATATATTTAGTTGTATTTTATAGTTTTAAGGAGGAAAGTTGGATACTTTAAGTCATGCTTTGTGGGGAAAAGGTTTGTTTGGTTATAGGGGATATGGAAAGTTAGCTATATTGTTTGGAACGATGCCTGACCTATGCTCTTTTGGTATATTAGGTATTATGCAGATTATCACAAAAGAATTCTCTCCAGGTCCACCTAAAATAGAAACTATACCTGATTGGATAATTTTTAACTATGATATTACACATAGCTTTGTAACTGCATTTATATGTATTTACATAGTAAGTAGATATAATAAGAATATAGCATTTGCAATGTTAGCTTGGCCTTTTCATATTTTATTAGACTTTCCATTCCATTCAAAAGAATACTTTCCAACTAAGCTTTTATATCCATTAACAAATTTTTCTTTTGATGGTATTCCATGGTCGAATCCAGAGGTATGGTTTCCAAATATATCTGGAATAATCATACTTTTCATTTACAGGTTTAAAACTAAGAAGACCTATTATGATTCATCAATTGACAGCATCCAAGGAAAATGATAATATTATTTTTGTTTAATAACTATAATAAACTAACTTTTAGTGCTTCGAAATAAATGGAGATTTTATGAGTACATATTTAATATGGTTTTTAATAGGTGCAGTATTTGTAATTGCTGAGTTTGTAATGCCAACTTTTATAATGTTTTTCTTTGCAATTGGAGCAATTCTAGTGTCTGCTATTACTGCTTTTACAGACATAACAATAAATTCTCAGATTATTTTGTTCGCCATATTTTCAGTTTTATCACTATTGTTACTAAGAAGTTATGTAAAAAATGTTTTCAAAGGTTTTCAGTTTAGGGGTGAGGATAAGTATTCTCATAATTCGAATGATACAGCTGGTTCTTTAGCTATTGTAAGTAAGTCAATAATTGAAAATGGATTTGGTGAAATCAAGTATAAAGGTACCTATTTTAAGGCTCAAGCAAGTATTCACATCCCAAAAGATCAAATGGTTAAAGTAATTGGCAAGGGTGAAGAGCAAGGTTCATTTTTAATTGTAGAAAAGATAAATAAATAATTGGAGGTATTTTAAAATGAATGAATTTTCAATATTAATTTTAATAACAGTCATCTTGATTGTTATCGTTCTATTTAATACAGCTAAGGTTGTTCCTCAAAGACAAGAGTATATTGTAGAGAGATTAGGGAAATTCAGTAGAACTCTAAGTGCTGGATTACATTTACTGGTACCTTTTTTAGATGTAGTTAGATATAAAAGAACACTAAAAGAAGAAGTATTTGAAGTTTCTAAGCAAAACTGCATTACAAAAGATAATGTAGCTCTTGGTATTGATGGAGTATTATATCTTCAAGTAATGGATAGTAAGCTTTCCTGTTATGGTATTGATGACTATAGACTTGCTGCACAAAATCTAGCACAAACATCGCTTAGATCTGTGATTGGTAAAATGGACTTAGATAAAACATTTGAAGAAAGAGAAACTTTAAATCAAGCTGTAGTTGCGGCTGTTGATGAGGCAGCGCAGAATTGGGGGATTAAAGTATTGAGATACGAAGTAAAAGATATTGAAGTCTCTCCAGATATTATGAATGCAATGGAAAAGCAGATGACAGCAGAACGAGATAAGCGCGCTGCTATTGCCCAATCTGAAGGAGAAAGACAATCTAAAATAAATTTAGCTGAGGGTGATAAAGAACAATCAATTTTAACTTCTGAAGGACAGAAGCAAGAACTGATAAATAATGCGGAAGGTTTAGCTGCAGAAATAAAATTGAAGGCTGATGCTACAGCTGAAGCTATTACTAAAGTAGCAAAAGCTCTAAATCAAGAAGGTGGAGAACAAGCAGCGAATCTAGAAGTGGCGAAACAGTATGTTTCAGAGTTCGGGAATCTTGCTAAAGAGAATAATACATTAATTATCCCAAGTGATGTTAATAATTTGTCTTCAATGGTAGCTACTGCAATGTCGGTGATTGAAAAGACTAAGAAAAAATAAATTAGTATTTATACTAAGTCTTGAGATTATATAGTTAAAATTTCAATCTATTTTTAGTGGTAAATAATTATTAACAGCAACCACTTTTAGGAGTACACGACGAATTGTCTTTATAAATTGGCTCATCAATACCACATTTATTCTTATCGAGGCAATCTGTTTTTTTATTAGTTAGTAAAAAATAGTCTCCATCAAAACTTAGTCCAAATCTTCCAATAGTATCTGATTGATATTCAACTTCAATTTCAAGATTTTTTAAATTTAATTTTTGTTCGGATAAAGTTATTATATCTAAAAACTTTTGAGGAGCAAGCCTGTGATCAAAGTCATCAGATGTCCATAGTTGGAAGCTTGCAACTTTATCTTTTCTTATAGTACCACCGCAATCAATGAAATTCTTAGATATAATACCTACTTCGGTAACATGAAAATGTTCAGGAATGACATTCCCATTTGGTAATAAAAACTTAACAGATTGAAGTTTATTTAGTTCTTCTTTAACATCATTTATTTTCATTTTAAGATTCTTCCAATTTAGTATATGTTTATTTTTTTTAATGGAGTTTCTTTTATTAATCCTCTATTAAGTTTAACCTCATATGCATTCTTGTTTTGATAGAAGGCTACTACTGTTTTAAACCTATTATTTTGATAATGAATTGCAGCACCATCTTCAATACAAAAGCAGGCGTCTATTTCATTAGATTTTAGAAATTTTTCAACTGATGGCTTTCTATCTACTTCCCCATCATAATGTGGACAGCACACACCTTTTAAAATTTGCATACAATCTAAAACTCTAAGTCCATCCTCCCAAGAATCTGTAATTCCTTGGTCAAACCAACATATCGCTCCAGCACTAACTCCTGCTAATATTTTACCATCCTTATAGGCTTTTAAAAGTAGTTTGTCTAAACCCAATTCTTTAAAAACAGCTAACATACTTTTTGTATTGCCTCCTCCTATATATATTATATCAGAATCGCTTATAATAGACTCTAAATTAGGAGTATTTTTGAAAAGGCTTACATGCTTAGCATTACAATTAAGACTTGAAAAAGCCGTATAAAAATTAACGATATAGTCACTATTTTCAGCTGAAGCTGTGGGGAAAAAAGTTATATTAGGCCTTTGAGAATCAGATAAGTTTAAAATATAATTCTCAATTATAGGCTCATTTGGATTCCTTCCAAAACCACCACCACCAATTGCAATAATATGTCCATCAGTATTCATATTTAAATCCTTTTCATACCATTAAACTCTTTTAAATTTTTATTTTAATGGTGTCCAATTTAGTTTTTTTTTGATGTAGGGGTAAATAAATTTATTGTTGGGATCTTTGCTTTAAAAGACATTCCGGAAGAGGTTTCCATTTCATACCATCCATTCATAATCCCAAATTCAGTAGGAATAGGACAGAAACTTGAGTACGAGAATTTTTCATTTTGTTTAATTATTGGCTGTAATCCCACTACTCCTTTTCCATTAACTATATTTATTACGCCATTGCCATCAGTTATCTCCCAATGTCTAGTTAAGAGTTGTATAGAATCATCAAATTTATTTTCAATTTCTATGCTGTATGAGAACATATGTAAAGGCAAAGAAGGGTCTGATTGATTTTCTAGATAAATTATATTTGATATTATTTCGATATTATTCATTATGAAACTTTTATAAAGTTACTTTTAATCTCTGTCATATATCCAATTTTCATTGCATTGCAACTTGAATTTAATAGTTTTGCTTGCAATTCTTGTTCCTTACTTTTTGGTACACTAATAAGAAGCCCACCCGAGGTTTGAGCATCTGCTAAAAGTAGTTGTTTTATCTTATCGATATTATCTGAAAATTTTATATGTTTTTCAATATATGATAAATTACGCTTGGTACCTCCTGGAATAACGTTATCATAAGCAGCTTTTATTGAACCATCAATAAATTTTATTGCATCAAATTTAATATCTGCACATAATTCTGACCCTTTGCACATCTCAAGCAAGTGACCTAATAAACCGTATCCAGTAATATCTGTGCAAGCATTTACTCCTATATCGACCATAATTTCAGAGGCAGACTTGTTAAGTGTAGTCATTATATCTATGGCATCATTAATCATGTTTTCGCTTGCAATTTCTTTTTTTATAGCTGTTGATATGACGCCTAGCCCTAGAGGTTTTGTTAAAATTAAAGAATCACCTTTTTGAGCAGTTGAGTTTTTTATAGGATTACCATTTGATAATCCTGTAACGACCATACCATATTTTGGTTCTTTATCTTTTACAGAATGTCCACCAAGAATTGGAATTCCTGCTTTGCTTGCTATGTCCATACCACCTTTTAAAATTTCTGATAAAATATCTAGAGATAGGTCCTCAGATGGGAAACCTACAATATTTAGAGCAAATTTAGGTATTCCACCCATAGCATAAATATCGGACAATGAATTTGCTGCAGCAATTTGACCAAATATATAAGGATCATCTACAATTGGGCTAAAAAAGTCTACAGATTGAAGTATAGTATTACCTCCAATATTAAAAGCAGCCGCATCATCAAAAGAGCTAAAATCAATTATTGATTCATTGTCAGATATATTTTTTATTTTTCCCAGAACCTGGGAAAGATCTTCAGGAGAAAGTTTACAAGCTCAACCTGCTCCACTACTAAATTGCGTAAGTTTAACATTATCTTTCATAATAATAATT
>MDTB01082800.1_pt1 | contig 12953 bp, 12 predicted proteins | sample 811161 | NCBI WGS metagenome assembly MDTB01 (sample SAMN05326650, study PRJNA326480) | marine metagenome | isolation source: seawater | place: Mediterranean Sea | collected 2009 | reverse complement strand
TAGAATTTCTGGACACATTCTGTTCTGAACGGTTAGCTCGGTTGTGTTCTCGTAGGAGAGACTTGCAAGGCGCTCCATCATGGATCGTTCATGTTTTAGTTCAACACCACTGTCGCTTACACATGCCGGCAGTTGGTGAATATCCCCGGCCATGACGAGATCGGAAACTTCCGGCCGCAAAAGACCCCAAATCCAGGCCTCCATACATTGTGCCGCTTCATCGACCATGACAACCTCAAACTTCTGTGAACTCAATACCGGCCCAGCGCGAGAAGAAATCGTTGCACACACGATCCGTCGTGATGGATCATTGCTGAGAACGATCGTGCCCACGGGAACCCGGTCTGGAGCCAAAGTCAACGACGCCTCCTCTCCCAATCCTTCCTTTACACACTTGGAATACAGGTTTGCAGCACCCACGTTGGTAGGAGCACACAGATAGATCCGAGAGTTCCTTTCGATAGAATTCTTTATGAGACGAATAAGTTCGCTGGTCTTTCCAGTCCCGGGGGGACCCTGTATGACACTCACTTCATCTACCGCTTCACCGCGCAAGAGTGCGGGCAACAAGGCTTCGTTCGGTTGCGATGCCACCAGCGCCTCCAAGTGGCGATGATGGGGTAGAGGATGGGTGTAAAATTTGACCTTTTCACCGGGAATGCGTTTGCGAGTCGGCTTGATAAGAGGAGTTGAGGAATCCGGAACAATGAGCGCATCTTCACTCGGTTGGGGAGGAGGCTTTCGAAGACGAGGAGTGGGTACGGGAGGGGGGGTAGAATCGGGTGCAGTCGTCTCCAATATTTCACGAGCTGCCTTTTCCTGCTTTTTTTGCTCTCTTCTCATTCTGGCCTCTGAAAGGCGCACTTGCTTTTCTTCCGGGGTCTCATTGGCGCGTTGTTCTTTCTTTTCACGCACCCTGGTTTCCCTCGCTTCATCGACGAACGCTCGCTTCTCGGCCTTGTCTATGGTTTTTGCAAGCGCTTTACGGGCAACTTCAGCCGCCTTTTCTGCCGACACATTGATTACCGCTGAAGGAGGTTCCGGTACAGTTTCGTGTGGCAATGACATGCTTTTACGCTTGCGACAGTATACCATTCGAGGAAGTGTTGTGGAGCACCTATGAATGTGGAGTTTGTCCTTTTGATCAACGATTCCAGGCTCGTTAGTGTCCATGTCAACAGGGTGCATGTATGGCTGCTCTGGAGGAACCTCCATGGGATGTGTCATAGACTCGTGTGCCTCGTGAAGCAAAACGTCAGTCATTTGTGAGATAGCTTCATTCACATCCGAAAATGATGTGTTTACCGCTTCAGTTCTGACGTCAGCGTCCCTGAACGTGAGAGCACATCCGAGCAAACGTTCGGCTTTCCCGTTACTCATGAGGACTTTGATCACACAACTTTTTTTCGTGGGTCAATATGGAACGAATTAAATAATGTTATACACTATAAAATGACTCTCGAGTACGGGTTGTTAATAATAGCTATAATAATGATTATCATACGAAATATGAAGATCAATTGCTATGATAGAGCTGATGTCATGACGACTCGTTTTCATAACTCAAAAAGAATATACACAAAGAAGTCTAAATACCAGAAGATTGAAGTGTTCAAGGATAAAAATCTTGGCCATATCTTGTCTATAGATGGCGACGTACAACTGTCTGAGTACGACGAGATCAATTACCACGAGATGCTTGTCCATGTACCGATGGCGTACGTAAAACCTACAAACGTTCTCATCATAGGAGGAGGAGACGGAGGTACGCTCAGAGAAGTTTGTAAGTATCCGGACATCACAAATATCGTTATGGTCGAGATCGACCACGAGGTAATAAATGCCTCAAAGAGATTCTTTGTCAACTTCCGATCAGCATTTGCAGATCCTAGAGTAACTCTCAAGATAATGGATGCATTCAAATATCTAAAAGAAGACAATGGAATACTGTTTGACGCGGTCTTCATTGATGTGACGGATTTTAATCAGTCGGATAGTTTGTTTACGCAGGAATCCATACAGAATCTGAAACTGCGAATGGCTTCGGACGCTGTATTGGGTCTGAACTTTACTTCCGTTGGCATAGCCGAACCAAAGACTCCGGTGAGAGTACTCAACGAATCTGGTTTCGGAGAACGTTTCAAGCACAAACGGTTGTTCCAGAGCCATCAACCCGTGTTTACAGGTGGCGCGTACACGTTCGCCTTCTTCTCAGACTCTGTCGACCCACTCGACTTTCCCAGCTCGTTTCCGGTCGATGATCTGGAATTGGAAACGCACTATTATACAAGTGCGCTCCATAAGGCCAGTTTTGTGCTTCCTAAGCGTCTGATGTCAGACTAACGGCAATGGTGTCCTCCAAGTTTTCGGCTGCGTGTGCATATCCACTGGGTATTTGGATACATTCTCCAGATCTCACCAATATTGTCTTTCGCGGGACGTGCGCGGCGTTAAATATGTCGATGTCAAACCAGCACGCTCCTTTTGTTTCTATGTAATCGTCGGAGCAGTGTTCCGAACTTTTCGGAAGTATGCTGGCATCTTTCGGCGATACCAGAGTTATTCTTTTCAGGCCATGAATCACGTACAATAGGTTGGTCACTTCCTCATCATAGTGTAACGAGGTGAAGCTCCCTTTGAAGCCTAACCAGAATGACCAGTTGGTTTTACCCCGTGGTCTACCAAGTATGCGTATCAGCCTCGACTTGACCCACTTCAAACTTGTTTTCAACCCATGGTCTTCGTCTACCCATTTGACATACTTTCTGGGATCTTTCTGTGTGATGAACTCCCCTATAGTAAGCTCTTCGTAACGTTGTCCTGCGTGTTCTATCTGGTCCGACCCATATTTCTCGGTCATTATGTTTACATGAGTCGTATAGTTGCTCATATTCTTCTTTACGTAGTCGAACGATACCTTATTCAATATTGGATCGTGGATAGCCCATACGCTTGTATGCTCCAATGGTATAATTAATTTTTTATTATGTTGTGTAGTAACGATGAACAGTAGTACGATTATTATTATCGTAATTGTAGCAGTATTCATACTAATCTTTAGGAGAAGAAAAAAGTTTGTAATCGTTATAGGTGGGGGAATGGCAGGTTGTGCAGCGGCTCACGAACTTCACAAAAGTGGCCACGACGTGCTGATGTTGGAGGCCAGTGAACGAATCGGGGGGAAGACTCACACTATAATGGTCAACAACCACCCAATAGAGTTGGGTGGTACATGGCTACACAATACGACACCCGCCGCCAAGATTTTCAAACGGAAGATATCGAACATACTTGGAAAAAACGTGTTTGTGAAAGTAGGGAGGGACGAATTCGTCGAAGAAACAATGCAAGAAACGTACGAAAGGTTCGTCAACAACGTCACCAACTGTCAACTATCGGAACAAGATGCCATAAGTTACTGTGATGACAATGAGAAAGGATGGAGATGGGACGAAGACTTCATTCCCTCATGCGGATGGAAACAAATTTGCCAGTTCCTCACAAAGCATGTCACAGTTCGATACAATACACCGGTAACGAACATAGAAGAGGAACCTGGGTATGTGAGAGTATTGTTATCGAATGGAGAGTATGTTGAAGCCGATGCTGTGGTGTGCGCTCTTCCGTCTAGCATCATACCTCAAATATGCCCCAATGTCGTGTTTGCAGAAGTAATCAAAACACGAGCGACAAAGGTGATGATATCGTTTGACAAGGTGTTCTGGGACCCAAACATAACCTTTTTTGGCACATGTGAAACCAAGAACGATCCGGAGTCATGCTGGGAGATTTTCAACTATTACAAAATATGGTCTGCTCCGGTATTGATAATGGAATGTGATGTAAGCAAAAGTGACGAGATGAGTACTCTATCAGACGCAGATGTACTGGCTCACGCAATTCGTGTTCTCGAAAGGTTGTTCGGATTCATGAATGCCTCTGTTATGGAATACCATGTCAAGCGTTTTTCAACATCGAAGTTTTCCCAAGGAGGGCTGGGACTGAAAGGCGATTTTCAAGATACTCGGCGCATCAAATTTGCGGGAGATTGGGATATTCGCGCTAAAATTAGACGAAATGTATATCGTACAGATGGCGAGATTCACAATGCATTCTTTTCCGGTCAAAGTGCAGCAATGAAAATAAATAGGAGAATCACAAAACTATGAGACTGGGAACTCACATACTCATTGATTGTAAGCTATGCAATGTTGAGAATAACGAACGTCTCGAAGAACTCGTCACCAAACTGGTTGAACGATGTGAACTTACGGAGCTATCGAGAGTACGTCACGAATTTTCACCCCAAGGGTACACGGTGGTCGCACTTTTATCGGAATCACACGTGTCGTGTCATACATGGCCGGAGAAATCTGCGGCATGTATTGATATATTCACGTGTGGACCTGTTTTAGATGTAATATGTGTGAAAAACACGATTGAAGAATGTATAGGTGGCACTTCAAACCTGAAAGTCGAGATAAGGGGCGGTAATGGGGACGAACTTCCGCCTTGGCCTCGTAGACGGTGGAGAGAGAAAATATATTGCAGAATGTAAAATGACAATCATTGTCACGGAGCTAGAGTCCAACAATGATGGAACCCCATACGGAGTGGTTTCGGCTCGCAAAAATGGTACCACAGGTGGGGGAGGTGGTCGCGGTACCACCATAGTTGGGGGAGGTGGTCGCGGTACCACCATAGTTGGGGGAGGTGGTCACGGAGGTGGTCACGGAGGTGGTCACGGAGGTGGTCACGGAGGTGGTCACGGAGGCGGCGGTTCGAGCAAGGTCTCGAAAAAGACTATTGGAATCGTGGTTGGGGCACTTGCACTTGTAGGGGTAGGGGGGGGCTTAATTTACAGCAGGTTCAGTAAAAGCAGCCCCAAAAGCAGCCAGGTGGTCGCGGTACAAAGCAGCCCCAATAGCGGCCCCGGCTCATCTAGGTGAGGAATTAGGTGTCAGATCTTCTGGACGCGACATACTAAACCTCTTTTGAGTGCGGTATTTACCCGCAACGCAAAATTTTTAGAATCACATATATCAATATGATTCTGTCTGCTTTTTTTGCCTTGGCTATCTGGCAAACAAGAGTTTTGAAAACCCAATCTTGCATCTGCGTTTATGTACTATCGTATTTTAGTAACGGAATAGATGTCAGACCTATACTAGGTTGTGATACACACGGACAGTTGTCTCCGGAATGGTGCTATGTGAGGCAAACGTGCCTAGATTCGGTGGCGTCTGTTGCATATCCGGGGGCCCACTGGATAGAATGCCATCATCCTCCGGCTCCACCCCCTCAGCCACATGCATGTATCGACGACCCATTGTACGTTTCACAATGGCACCAACAGCGCATATCTTCCCCCGCAGCGTGGTCACTTGCACAGCCAAACACTCCTGGGTTCAACGTGACCGTAGTAGTGGTCGACGATGGAGTTCAGATCACCCATCCAGATTTGAGAGACAACATCGGTGCACCAAACTATGCATGGAATGCGACCGGGCATCGTACCCCCCACGTGAAAGTAACCTCTCCCCATGGAACCGCGTGTGCTGGAATCATAGCAGCAGTTGCGAACAATAAAAAAGGGGGGTGTGGCATCTCCTACGGAGCCACTTTGCTATCAGCCAATCTCTTGGGAGAGACCTTCCAAATCTACGACTCTGCGGAAGCAGACGTCATTGATACATACGCAAACATAGCAGATGTGTATTCGAACAGTTGGGGTCCACCCGACAACTTGGCTCCTGCATTCATGGGACCAGAGGCGTATTCGGCACTAGAACGTGTGCGAACCAACGGGAGAAATGGGAAGGGAGGTATCGTCGTGTTTGCGGCGGGAAATGGAGGTCCCAACGACAATGCAAATTTTGATCCCTACTGTTCTCATGAATATACAATTTGTGTAGGGTCCATAGGAGACGACGATCAAAAAACAGCATACTCGGAGCCAGGAGCATGCATACTGGTCGTAGCGCCCTCCGGAGGAGGGCTGAACTCAATAATTACCACAGATTTGATCAATGAGTTTGGCTATTCATACACAAACACGACATACGCGTTCAGTGGAACTTCCGCGTCGACGCCAATCGTGTCTGCAGTTGTAGCGCTGGTTCTGCAAGCGAATTCGTCACTCACTTGGAGGGATGTGCAAGGGGTTCTCGCACATTCTACACGACGAAACGACCCTCTCCACCCTGACTGGAGGCAGAATGGCGCGGGGTTATGGGTAAATGAGTGGTACGGCTTCGGTGCGATCGATGCCAAACTTGCCATTGAAACAGCAAAGACATGGCCGGGAATGCCGGAGATGACACAAATTTACCCGAATCCCGGAGCAGTGTATGGGACACCCCTTCCATGGAACGCAACCGTGTTTGTCGAGGAATCTCTGTCACTGGAGCGCGTGAGCTTGTTGTACGACGTAAGTCATTCATGGAAAGGATTCGTACGAGTACGCCTTCGTTCTCCCTCCAATACATGGTCTCTTATGACCTCTTACTTCAACGCACTCCCGGGTGCAAACCGAAACCTTTCCGATGCTAGGTCTGTGCCTACAGCGGCCTCTTCGACTTTGTTTAGAGAAGAGAACTCGCACGGAGAATGGTTGATTGTGATAGACATACTTCAGGGGTCCGAAATGGGTTCCATATTGAAGGTAAATATGTCAATGAACGGAGTGAACTGGTACAACTCCAACCTTTCAACGATACAAGGTTCACCCCCGTCAAATCACCCACCAAACTCATCCCATACAAGTCAACCTCCCTTACCGAGTTCACCGTCAATACAATCCACCGACTTCCCACCACCACCTATACCTCTACCCATCCCGTCGACAGCTCCCCTTGTCCCACCATCACCGCCCTCTCCCAGCACTCAGAGTATTCCCATCAAAAACATTGTACTCATCCTGTTGTGCATTTTAATTGTGGTGTCGTCGTGTGGTTCGCTGGTGTTGTGTATGGGCCAAAGGTATTCGCACCTGTTCAACTCGACGTGAGTAGGTTAAGACATCTCCGTAACATAGAATCGTTCTTACGACTACATTCTTGTGGTAAGGGTGGTGGTGTCATCAAGCCGATATGGAAACGACCCACAGCACTCAGTATATTTGCGACAACCTTTTTGCTGTAGCACGGTAATCCATTTATCTCAATTATTTTTTGCCCAGTGCGCACACCGGTCGCATACGCGATGCTATGTTCATGTACTTTTGTAACGTTAAGTTCTTGATCCAATGTAATCCCAAACGACTCGTTTTCGTCAACGCGTTGCAGTTCGACCGTATGAACCATGTGAGTGCCAGACGATACGATAACAGGTGGTGTACACCCCACTATGGTGTTACGGCAAATGCAGCAGTGACTGTCCTGCTTTAAAAGTGAATGAAGGCATCTTGCGCAAATTTGGTGCCCACATTTCAATGTTGCAAGTGGCACTTCATTCATGCAAACTGGACACTCGTTCTCCATGACCTTTTAGACTATGGACTGACAAAGTATGACGAAATACCAACGATATTTCAAAAAAAGTTTTATGGACGCGAAAAAAACATAGGAAAAAAAATAACACAGATTCCTAAAAATGGGAACACCACTGTTTCAAAGTGAAGGGGTCAATGTAGAGATAAGAAAAACAGAATATTGGGACGATGTAGATGTGATGTGGCTGGGAATTAGTACTTCACCCAATCTGGCCAGCATACAAAAACTCTCAACGGTATTCGAAATGTGGTTGAAGAACTCAGAACGCATGTTTATATTGTGGCCAGAAGACGTTCAGGAAAGTGAGCAACTCGCTCCTCCTGATTTACCTTCTTTGATACACATCGTCTCGAGACTTCTCGAACACAGGGAACTCATAAAAGAGCGTCTGGTATGTACGTGCATCCAGACAAAGGGGCTCGATGGTCTGCTCAAGATGGTAAAGGAGACGTTTTTGAGCATGTATACTCCCATAGCCCCCTTCGACCTAGTCGTCGGACCGAACGAAGCGGATCATTTTGTAAAGAAATGCATCAAAAAACGTAAGAAGATATGTACAGTAACATCAGTATAGCATATTACTATATGTGAGACGGACATCACGGCTGGATCGTGGAGAAGAACTTCGACGAACACATCTTTCCTTTACTTGAGATACGTAAGAAAGGTGATGGCATCCCAAGTAATACCTTTGACCCACTGTGTGTAAGAAATAGACTCTTGATTGTAAAGAGGGCCGATATAAGCTTTTATTTTTGAAGAAGCGGTAGTGGTCATCGGTTGTCTGACGTTCTTCAAAATGTTCGTCTTGGGAGTGGAAACTCGTTCTTCTACGTATCGAATTGTGGGAACCAGATGAGCGAATGGGTCCTCGTTTTCGTCTTCCACAAAAAGGGCCGACAGAACAATTGGTGTGAGGCCAGGATTGTTCCGCATCCTGGACCAGTAGTGGGCTTCCTCTTCCTCCCACGTCATGCAAGGATGTGTCGACATGGTTGTGTTTGGTCTCCTCGCCGATCTGGGAACGGAGAGACCAAACTGAGAGACGCCACTCGATGCAAGAGGGGAGACCAAACTGAGAGACGCCGCTCGATGCAAGAGGGGAGACCAAACATGAAGAACGACGGCATTCCCTTCCTTCCATGCGAGGACATGCTCCTGCTCACTATCGTTGCCGAGAAGGGGACCAATTGGACTCTCGTGAAGCACCTCTTCAACGACTCGAGTCCAACGCAACGAGAGATCTCGTCTCTCAGAAGTCGCTTCAAGAGACTGTCGACGAACCGTGAAAAGCAGTATTCGACTCGAACCTGCTCCTTGTGCTTTAAGCCAAGAACAGGTCACATTTGCACAGTGCAGCAGTTCACGCGTAAGAGAGCACTCAAGCGCGGATTGACCGCTTTCTCTTCCCACTCCGCCTTCGGAGTGAAATATCGTCTCAACGAGACGGCCGACTGGGCCCGGGAGCTCGGGATGTGGCCGTTTGACTAACTATCATGGTCCCTCGAATAAAACGTTGAGCTTTACCACTCATGGCGCGTTTGGAATCAAGTGTATGGTTTTAATGACGAACAAAGGTTGTAGAGAATGACAATTTTTTTGTGTGCATATACACAATACCGAACGTACGGACAATGACAACTGGCAACGTCGACGAACCTAAGAAGAAGAAGATGTCATTGAAATCGAAGGCGGGCATCGGGTTAGTGGTAGTACTTGTAGTTGCTGGCATAATCACCCTTATCGTTTCACTTCAGGAAAAACCTGTGAAAGTTACAACGGAGGAGCTGACTCTCATCGAACCCCCAGTCCAAGGAAAACACTCGTACAAGTACACTTTTACGAAAGGGGAAGAGACCAAAGTTCTGTACCGAAAATCGAGCACACCGAATATACCCGGTCTTTACATAGTCACATACAACGAGCACGACGCTATAATAGAAATACGAATCGTTGGGTAAGGACATTGTCAAATAATGACTTCATCTCTGCTTATGACTATTAAGGTATTCAGTCATCTTGAACGCGGCACTTTCTACATCGATATCCGTTTTAACTTCCTCTTTAAATTCCCTTTTATATGCCTTCCTCCATTGTTCATTATATGTTGAGTAGTTGTGGGCGTCGAAAATACCCATGAATCTATTATTTATGAAATAAGATAGTGCGTCTTTTCCAAGAGCATGAAACAGTGTTCTTCTGTAACGACTTTTCACTCTGTCGGTTCTTTCTGCTTCTGCTAGGGCATGGTATGGGCTGAGAACAATAAAGAAGACTTGCTTGTAAAGGTCCATAAGCACATCCTCGTTAGATAGCGAGGCAAAGTCCGAGGCTTCGTCTAACCCCAACTCGATTTCTAACTCGCCCAACTCGTCCAACTCGTAGAGGTCGATCTCTACCGACCCTTCTAACCCAGTCGATGCGGAAGCAGATCTGTACCTCTTCATTCGAGGCATGCGCCTTTGTCTACGGGAGTTGGAGTTTTTTTTATAACTTTTTCTGGATCGCCTTCTATGAGCTCTAGTGTATTTTCGTCGGCTACGCGGCATTTGTTCGGAGTATCTAAAAAAGTCGCCACGTATGATTTTCGAGAGCCATCAGATTAAACCCAATCATGTCCACTTCCTCGACAATGCCGATTTCTGTTGTGAAGCGCAGCGGTAAAAGGGAACTCGTGAGCTTCGACCAGATATTGGAGCGCGTGCAGTCTCAAAGTTCGGGGCTCAATGTGGACCCTGTAAGTGTGGCACAGACGGTGGTACAGGGCATTCGGGACGGCATCACAACCTCGGAGCTAGATAAGTTTACAGTCGAAACTGCCGCCGCCATGGCGGTGCAACATCCGGATTACTCGATTATGGCAGCGAGAGTGGCAGTATCAGACCTGCACAAGAAGACATCACCAAGCATTCGCTGTGTCTTTGATCACATGGATCCACAGGTGAAAACATTTGCGGAAGATAATATCGACAGAATCGACCGTGAGTTGAAGTTTGAAAGAGACTTGGGATATACCATTTTCGGATTCAAGACTTTGGAGAGGTCCTACTTACTCAAGAACGATGTAGGTGATATCATCGAGCGTCCACAGATTCTGCTGATGCGCAACGCCCTAGGAATTCATTGTGGAGACATCGAAAAATCTATAGAAACTTACACCGAGACCTCGCTCAAGAAGTTTACACATGCAACACCCACCATGTTCAATGCGGGAACCAAAAATCCTAACATGGCGTCGTGCTTTCTTTTACCCGTGATGGACGACTCTATCGATGGAATCTTCGAAACTCTGAAACGGTGCGCTAAGATTTCCAAGTCGGCGGGAGGGATCGGTCTCTCCTTTACGAATGTTCGCGCAGGGGGATCGAAGATCGTCTCTACGGGTGGGAAAAGTGCAGGGTTGCTGCCATTTTTACGGACCTACGATGCAACTGCTCGTGCAGTGGACCAGGGAGGCGGCAAGCGCAAGGGAGCATTCGCCGTATACTTGGAGCCGTGGCACTTGGATATCTTCACATTTCTAGACCTCAAGAAACCACACGGAACGGACGAGCTTAGGGCGAGGGATTTGTTCTACGCGTTGTGGATTTGTGATTTGTTCATGCAAAGGGTCGAAGGGGGGAAGCGGTGGACGCTATTCTGTCCCAGGGACTGTCCAGATTTGGTGGATCTTTACGGCGAGGCGTTTGAAAAACGCTACATGGAGTACGAGGACGACAGCTCTCTGCGAAAACGCACAATCCTTGCAAGGGACCTTTGGAACGCCATCCTGGATGCTCAGATTGAGACGGGGACACCGTACATGTTGTACAAGGATGCGGCGAACCGCTGCTCCAACCAGAAGAATTTGGGGACCATTCGTTCGAGCAATTTGTGCACCGAGATCATGGAGGTTTCGACCGATAAAGAGGTTGCGGTGTGTAACCTCGCATCCATAGCACTTCCCAAATTCATAAGAGACGAGCAGTTTGACTTTCAGGAACTGTATCGCATCACGAGAATTGTGACCCGAAATCTCAATCGAGTCATAGACGGCAACTTGTACCCTCTGGAAGAGGCGAAAACGTCCAATCTCACTCACCGCCCGGTGGGAATCGGGGTGCAGGGACTCGCAGACTGTTTCATGCTTTTGGATATTCCATTTGACAGTCCGGAAGCGAGGGTTCTCAACCGCGATATATTTGAGACTATTTATTACGCGGCACTCACAGAATCCTGCGAACTGGCAAAGGAACTGGGGCCCTACGACAGTTATTTAGGCTCTCCTGCGTCGCAAGGAAAGTTGCAGTTCGATCTCTGGGAGGAGTGCGGAAAGGTAAAGGTGAGTGACCTCCTCATGCACTCTCGATGGGACTGGACTTCACTCAAGCAAAACATAGCCAAGAACGGCCTCCGCAACTCTCTTCTCGTGGCCCCGATGCCAACTGCATCGACGGCACAGATTATGGGCAACACGGAATGTTTCGAGCCGGTGACGAGCCTCGTCTATCTTCGGCGAGTCCTCGCGGGAGAGTTTCCCGTTCTCAACGCCCTCTTGGTGGCAAAGTTGGAAGAGCTCAATCTGTGGAGTGAAGAAATGCGGTTGGACATCATTGCCGCCAATGGGTCGATCCAAAAAATAAAGGCCATACCGAATGACGTCAAAAAGGTGTTCAAGACGGCATGGGAAATGTCGCAGCGTGCCATCATAGACCTCGCAGCCGACCGGGCCGTTTTTGTGGATCAGTCGCAATCCCTGAACCTGTTCATGGCTGATGCGACGAGGTCGAAACTGTCTTCCATGCACTTTTACGCATGGAAAAAAGGACTCAAGACTGGAATGTACTACCTGAGAAGTAAGCCCGCATCCAATGCGATTCAGGTCACTGTACCCGTCAAAGAAGAGGCGCCGTCGTGCTCGCGCAACGACCCTGCTTGCGAATCCTGTTCTGCATAAAGTTACGTGGAAACATCGTCCATATTTAATTGTCTCATAGTATCGGATACTGATTCAACGCTTAAACGACGTATCTCCCTGTCCAACCTTTCCGCTGCCTCCAAGTCTCCTTGGACGAGTGTATCGTTTACAGCTTCTGCTCTTTCTACATCAATTAACACGAGAAACCCATTTGAGTTTCTCTGAAGGACATTGGCCATTGAGGTCAAATCATTATGTGTGTACCCAACCTTGTGTAACCTTTTGACGACATCGACTAATGAGTTTATTGGTTTGTCAATTCTGTCCAAACGTTCCATTTCAATCCAACCAATCTCTTCAGTATAGTTTTCACCGCAAAATTCGATGGAAACTTCTTTTGTTCCATAGCTTAAAATATTAGGACACGGATTTTCATCGTTAGGGTAACTTTCTCTGGCTGTATTAAGTACTTCTACTTCGTTTTCAAAAGCCTGCCGTAAGTTTCTTGGCTGTCCCCTCCAAAACTTTGGATTCAATGGACAACTGGTCCAAAAAATCTTGTA
>MDTB01015917.1_pt1 | contig 12955 bp, 12 predicted proteins | sample 811161 | NCBI WGS metagenome assembly MDTB01 (sample SAMN05326650, study PRJNA326480) | marine metagenome | isolation source: seawater | place: Mediterranean Sea | collected 2009 | reverse complement strand
TAAATTATTTTTTTTACAATATGCGGCTAAAGCTTTCGTATCTTTAGGCAAACAAACACCTGCATAACCCCTTAAATCTTTATTAACCTTAAGATAACTATCTGAGTAATCATTTCTCTCTAGGGATCCTAAAAGAACATTTTCATAGTCAATAGATTCATTTTGACAAATTTCAAAAATTTCATTCGCAAAAACTACTCTCATAGCATTGAAAACATTGTGGAAGTATTTAACCATTTCTGCCTCAGTAGGATCCATAGATATAGTTTTTTTAGGCAATTTACCGTGACTTTTTATTACTGCTTTAATCGTATCGTCATCTTTACTGCCTATTATCAAAGTTCCATGGTTAATGAAATCTTCTTTGGCTGATCTTTCTTTAAGAAATTCTGGGACAAAACAAATCTTTTTGGAATGCTTATTTATTAGTCTTTTAGTAGATCCTGGCTCAACAGTACTTTTTATCGCAATAACCCCAGAGAATTCTTTTTTAGACAAATCATCTATAAGATTTTCAACAATACTGGTATCACATGATCCATCTTTTTTTGAAGGACTTGGAACAGCAATATAGATTATTTCTGTCGGCAAAAGATCATCTATAGAAGAGTTTAAAACTAAATCGTGTTCAATGACTTCATTTCCTATTGACTTGAAGCCTTCTTTGCATGCATTTCCTACTACTCCTGCTGAGCCTATTATTCCAATTTTCATAAGTATTTTTTTAAGGCAAATTTCAAGCCATCTTCAAGAGTGAAATCAGGTTGATATTTTATAAGACTTTTCATCAAAGATATGTCTGGGCATCTTCTAGAAACACTTCCTTCTGGCGCTTCTTTTAGTAATAATTTGCCTTCTATCTTCATAATTCTTAAAATCTTTTTTGCAACATCTTTGATGCTCGTTTCTTCATCATTTCCTAGATGAATTGTTTTATTTTTAGCTTCTTCACAAAACATCAAGCTATTTGAAGCTCTGATCGCATCATCAATATAACAAAAGGATCTCGTGTTTTTCCAACCATGCAATGAAAGGTCCCCTTGCAAAGCTCTCTCAGCGAATTCTGGTATGAAATGATCAACTTGATCTTCTCCATAAATATTATGATATCTGAGAATAATGTAATCTTGATCATTTTCTTTCTTTGAAGCAATTATGGCCAATTCTCCTAAATATTTTGACGCCGCATAACTCCATCTAAGATTTTCCGAATTTTTAAATAAAACAGGTGCATCTTCAGCAGTGGGGATATCAGCTAAACCCTGTTCTGTAGCGTCAGCATAAATTTCGCAAGTTGATGCATAAATAAAGCGTTTTACTTTTCCAGAATATCTTTTTATGAGGTTCAATGTGGGTACAGTAGAGTTCTCAATCACAGATAAAGGAGAATCGTAGAAATGTTTTGTTCCATTATGAGCTGCTAAATGAATTACATAGTCAACATCGGGTAAATTCTCTACTTCTTTTTGAAGGATCAAATTACAACCACTATTTTTATCAGCAAAAAACACATTTTTCTTGCCATGTTCTTTCAGGAGAAAGTTATAGAATTTTTTTCCAATAAAGCCTGAACTGCCTGTTACCAAGAACTTCATGTCAAATCATAGAAAGAATTGTAATTATTAATGTGTTCATTCAAAGAAATTGTATTCTTTTGATTATCACTCTTACGATTTAAAAAAATAATATTATTATCAAGAATAAAGCTCAACTTTTTTTCTATTTGCTTAACGTTCGTTTTAGTTAATTTTTTATAATTATACTTGTAAATATTTTTGTTATTTTGAAAATATTCCAATCCTAAAACTTTATCAGATGCTATCACTATGATGTCATTAGATAAGGCTTCTAAAAAAACTCCACCGAAGGATTCATAAGCTGATGGGAAAATTAAGATTTTTGTCTTTGAGTAAATTTTTTTTAATTTTTCGTTTGAAATTTGCGACTCAACATTCAAATTGTTTCTAAAAGAGTATGGTTTCCTAGGTTTAGTAACAGCTATAAACTCTTCTTTAGGGAATTTTTCCGAGATTTCAAGAAATTGATTAAACCCCTTATGAAAGTCGTCTCTTCCTACGAATAGGATATATTTTTTCTCTTTATAGTTTGGTGAATTCTCATTTGATGGATCAGTTTTGAAAAAAGGAGGAAAAATGCTAACTCTTTTTTTATCAATTTTTTTAAAGAGGTTTCTTTCATAATGAGTGCAAAAATGGACATTTACTTTTGAGAATATAGAGATGTATAAGAAAATATAGTTTACAAAAGCTAAAAAGGGTCTATTCGTTGACATCGGCTCATGAAAAAAAGGAGTTAAAAAAATATTTATTTTTACTTTTTTTAGGATTTTGATCGATCTCCAAACGAATGGAGTTGATCCATGTAAATGAATGTCTGAAATCTTATTTGTTTTTACGAAATCCAATAACTTTTTTTGATGAGGTAGAGATTTTCCAAACATATTTTTATGAATTATTTTATTTTTTTTGATAAATATATGATCGATATTTTTTGAATATAAAATGCAATTTTTTATTACTTTCTCGATGCCGCCTGGAGAATCTATCGAATCTATATCTGCAATGTGAAAAATTTTTTTCATGAAATGGGAATGTAAAAGGTCTCTAAAGTTTCTATCTAATTTTTAATGGTTATAATACCCTCTAAATCCTATTGATAAACTTCTAAATCCTATTGATAAAGATGAATCTTAAAAATACAATTTTAGAATCAATGTTCGAAGCAGCTGAGGCTACAGACTCTAAATTGAAAAAAAACATCCATAATAATGACATCTTGCTTGATACAGGTTTAGATTCTCTTGGTTTTGCTGTTTTAGTGTCTATTTTAGAGGATAAATTAAATTACGATCCATTTAGCGAGCTTGAAGAGGCAATTTATCCAGCTACTTTTGAAGAATTTTTGAAGATTTATGAAAATTACTCAGAATCAAAAACTGAATAGTCTTCAAAGAAAAATTATTCTTTACAAAGAAAATGAATTTTTTATTTCAAAATCTGGAAAACTTAACAAAGATATTTTTTTTAAAATTAAAAAAAATGTTTCATTATTTCTTAGCAATTTCCAAAATAAAAAAATAGCAATTAAGTTTTCTGATGATTTAAATTCAGCAACATTCATTCCTATTTTGGATGGATTAGTAAAAAGTCTTTTGATTTTGCCGACAGACTTCTCTAAAGAAGAAGAAAATGAATTGCTAAGTAAAGCAAAAATAAAGAATGTTTTAGTAGACAGCGACTCGTTGATCAAAAAAAATAAATTTGTTAAATATTTTAAGTTAGATGAAATTCAATCAAAAAAAGAAAAAGAATTAAAATATTGTAATGTTACTGAATGGATTTTATGTACTTCCGGCACAACTGGTACTCCAAAATTAGTAAAACATTCCTATGAGAGCTTAATAAATAAAATTAAAAAAGCAAAAAAAAATTACAACTGGGCGCTTACTTATTCAATTTCAAGATTTGCAGGATTACAGATACTACTTATAGCTTTATTGTCCAACTCAAAACTTATTTTTTCTTCAGAAAATCATTCTATAGAAGAAGACATTAGCTTTTTTATAGAAAAGGATGTAAACGCTATCTCAGCAACTCCTACTATGTTTAAAAAATTTTTGATGCATAGATCTTTTGTCAAATTGAAACTTAAACAAATCACATTAGGAGGAGAAATAATCAATCAGACATTATTGAATATATTAAAAAAGAATTTTAATTTTTCTAATATTTCTCATATATATGCTTCAACTGAAGCTGGATCAAGTTTTTCTGTTACCGATGGAATAGCAGGATTCCCTAAAAGTTTTGTTTCAAGTAATAAAAAATCTACAAATATAAAAGTTTCTTCCGAAGGCGAGATTTTTATAAAGTCACCGAGTATATCTCTAGGGTATGTAAAAGAAAAAAATTTAGTTGATAAATCTGGTTTCATCAAAACTGGAGATATGGTGGAATTGGTTGACGATAGATATTATTTTATCGGAAGAAAAAATGGATCAATAAACATTGGAGGAAATAAAGTATATCCCGAGAAAGTGGAAAATCTTATTTATAAATTAGAAAACGTTAGTCTAGTAAGAGTTAAACCAAAAAAAAACTCAATAACTGGAAACATTGTTTCAGCTGAAATAGTGCCAAGCAAGAAATTATCAGAATCAGAGAAAGAGAAATTTAAAAAAAAAATAAGAACTTTTTGTTTAAAAAATCTAGAAAAGTATATGGTTCCTTTTTACATTAAAATAATTGATGATTTAAAAATTAATAAATCGGGTAAATTATGGAGAAAGTAGTTTTGATAACTGGAGCTGGCGGTGGTCTTGGTCAGGCTCTAGTTAAAGATTTACTAGAAGAAAAATATCTAGTCATCGGTACTGGAAGAAACTTCAATAAAGATTTAAAAAAGATTAAAAAAGAAAATTTTAAATCTTTTTATTTTTATGAATTAGATTTAAAAGATATTTCTTCAATAAGGCCATTTATAAAGAAAATTACTAAAGATCATGGATCTTTGTATGGATTGATTAATAATGCAGCAATCGGTCTTGATGGTGTTCTGGCTACAATGCACGAATCGGAAATTAGCTTGAGTATTAAAGTAAATCTTGAAGCATCAATTTTATTTTCTAAATATTCCTTCAGGTCAATGCTGCTTAATAAAACGGGAAGAATAGTAAATATTTCTTCTATCATTGGAGTAACAGGATTTAATGGTTTATCAGTCTACGCAGCTACGAAATCGGGCTTGATTGGTTTTAATAAATCTTTTTCTAGAGAAACTGCAAAAATGAATGTAACTAGTAACTGTGTTCTTCCTGGTTATATGAAAACAAATATGACAAAAGATATTGAAGATCGAAAACTAAAAAGTATTTTAAGAAGAAGCCCCATGAAAAGGCTCGCCGAAACTAAAAAAGTTGCAAAAGTTGTACTTTTTCTTCTAAGTGAAGATGCTTCAGATATAAATGGGACAGAGATAACCGTAGATACTGGGAGTACAGCTTAAACAAAAGAGGAATCTTTCAAATTACCTAAATTTGGGAAGACCTCTAGAATAATTTTTAATTTCCTCACCAAGGACTTGTTTCCAAACTTTAACCATTGGTTTTGCCTAATCTGCCAATATAAATTTTTAACTAAATCTATTTCTTTTAAGTCTTTTTGAGAAAGCCAAAACTCATCCTCCCATAAAAGTTCATATGGATGAATGTATATTATTGGAATGATTTTTTTGGTTGATAATTTACTCATTTCTTTCAAAATTCTTTGTAAAGGTAACAATTTTAAATAAGTTCCGCCTATTATTTTAAATGGGAAAAAATTTAAAATTTTGGAAGAAAATACTGGCAATTCAATTAATTTTGAATTTTCGAAATTCATTTCAAAAGATTGGTTTGGATTTATATCATCTTCACTTTTAATATAACTAGAATCATATCTAAACCTTTTTGAAATCTCTTCGTAGGCCCAAATATCATTAGGTCTTATTGAAAATTTAGGAGCTCTAAACCCCAACACTTCTTGTTCTGAAGCTTTTGAAATGACATCAATTGCTAAATCTAAACTTTTTCCAAATTCACCTTTTTCCATAGAAAAAATGTTGTCGTGAAAAAAGCCATGGCATCCTATTTCGTTTCCTTGGGAAGACAAATTATAGATTAATTCCGGATGATCTCTTGCAACTTGAGCAGTAGTGAAAACTGTAGAGTTTTTAGAACCTTTTTGAGTAGCAACTATGTCTAAAAACCTATCTGTTGCCTTTTTAATGGCCGGAAATCTAGTTTTTAAATTTTTTAGTTTTAAAGATCTAGATAAATCATGAGAAAAATCTTCTAAATCTAAAGTTAAAAAAGAACCCTTATCAAAATGCATCGTGGTCTAAGAAGGAAAAATTGAGAGATTTAAAAGAAAAACTTTCATTTGAATTTGAAAAAGTCATGAGCTCATATTTTTCATTTGTAGTGAAAAAAAAATTTGAAAAAAATAATTTACTAATCTTGAAATCTTGATTCATCATGATTATTCCATCCACTCCTTTGGATAAAGCTATCTGAGTAAGTTCATTGAGGATATACTTCATTTCCCTGTGGTTGGAAAAGATAATATCCATAACTGTAAGTAAATTTATATCATTCTCATACTTCCTCACTGAGTAAATTAATCCAGAAAATAATTCATTTTTGCTCTCAATCGAAAGGAGATTATATTTTTCTCCATTTATGTTTGTTTTCAACCTTTTTGTTAAAAAGCATAAATCATAATAAAAATGGTCTTTTTTTATCTTTGCGTCAATAAAGGGCTTTAATTCTTCTATATTTTTTTCATCTAAAAATATGTTTTTAATTTTAAGTTTTTGAGAATTTAGAATTTTTAAAAAAAATGAATATAATTTATCAAGTAAGATAAAAAAAGATAAATTTTTTATAGAATTTTTTTTTAGATAAAATTTTAAAGGCTGAATCGGTTTAAAAAGCACCCTTCTTTCATCGAATTTTTTAAAACCTGTTTTCGTATGAGATATAACAAGATTTTTTCTTCTTACGGCAGCAAAAATAAAGTCATATTTCGAACTTTTAATTAATGATTTAGTTTTATTTAAAAGTTTTAAATATAGAAAAGGGTTTTTAACATCCTCATCAATAAATAGATTGGCCCAATAGGCGCTTTTAAATTTCTTGTATTTAGTTTTTAAAATCTTATTAAAAACAAGAGACACGCCTATTAGCACCCTATCCTTAACTAATCCAAAGCCGTCTATATAATTTGGATCGAGTTCAAGAAGAGAGTTTAAAATTGATTTATTTGAAAAATTATTAATTTCTCGTTTTTTAATAAGTCTTACTATCTCCTCTTTCTTCAGTTCAGAAATTGATTTTATTTCTATCATATTTTTGGTACCCAGGGCCGGACTTGAACCGGCACGAAGTTGCCTTCGAGGGATTTTAAGTCCCTTGTGTCTACCAATTCCACCACCTGGGCTAATTCATTATTTCCTTGATGAATTTTTTTAATTCTCTGTCTTTGGAAGCCATTGCAATATTAGCTGCAAGAAAACCTATTTTTGATCCGCAATCAAAAACCCTAGAGTCAGATAATATAGCATTTAAGGGTCTTCTTCCTTCTTTGATAAATTTATCTAAAGCATCTGTCAATTGAATTTCACCTTTTTTATCTGGAAGAGCTTTGCTTAGGTATGACATTACTTCAAAGGGTAAAATATATCTACCAACTACTCTACAATTTGAAGGAGCTAAATTTAATTTAGGCTTTTCAACTATTTTATAAATCTTGTTGGGAACATCTTTTTTAAATTCTTTTTTATTCAAAGATACTATTCCATATTTTTGTATTTCTTTTTTCTTAACTTTTTCAACTAGTATTTGCCCCTCGTTATTCATTTTATAAAAATTCATCATTCTATTAAAATCCCCTTCTTTATTCTCTGATATAAGAATCTCATCGGGTAAAAGGACAGCAAAGTCTTCACCGTTGATTATGTGTTTTGCGCAAGAAATCGCATGTCCGAGTCCCAAAGCACTTTCTTGTCTAACAGAAGAAATGATCACATTTTTGGATAAGACATTTTTAATAGATTTTAGGATTCTTTTCTTTCCAGAGTTTTCTAGTCGATGCTCTAATTCATAATTTGCATCAAAATGGTTTTCAATTGCTTCTTTTCCGCTTCTAGTTACGAGGACTATCTCCTTTATTCCTGCTTTAATTGCTTCTTCTACAACATATTGAATTAAAGGCTTATCTATAATGGGTAGCAATTCCTTTGGAATTGCTTTAGTTGCAGGAAGCATTCTGGTTCCTAAGCCTGCTACTGGTATTATCGCTTTGGAAATTTTCTTCATGTTTACTTTGGAGGCTGAGGTCGGAATTGAACCGGCGTAAACGGATTTGCAGTCCGCTGCATGACCACTCTGCCACTCAGCCAATCAAATAATTGTATACTTTAATTACCTATATATTAATTTTTTAATTATTTTTTTGATAATTCCAAGAATCTTTGCACATGTCTTTAATATCTCTCAATGGCAACCAATTGAGTAACTTCTTGGCTTTTGTATTATCTGCAAAGGTAGCAGTTGCATCCCCCTCTCTTCTAGGATAAAACCTGAAGGGAACTTTTACATTATTAACTTCTTCAAAAGCATCAATGATCTCCAAAACACTATAGCCTTTTCCAGTTCCTAAATTAATAATTTCAAAATTTAATTCTTTCTTTTCTAGCTTTATTAAAGCTTTGAAGTGAGCATCGGCCAAATCCAAAACGTGAATATAATCTCTCACTGCTGTTCCATCGTGGGTATTATAATCTTTGCCATATACTTTCAAATAAGGATGTTTTTTATCAACGACTTGTGTGAGGAAAGGCATTAAATTTTCCGGTAAATTTTTAAAACTTTCTCCAAGACTATAGGTATCTTCTGAACCCAATGGATTGAAATATCTTAAACTAATTATTCTCCAGCCTTCTTTTTCCTTTTTTATTTTTATTAAACTCTCTTCAATTTTTAATTTTGTATCTCCATAAGGATTTAGTGGTATTGTGGAATGAGTTTCTTTTATAGGCAGTTTAGTTGGATTTCCATAAACACAAGCGCTACTACTGAATACAAAGTTTTTTTGAGTTTTAATGGTTTGTTCCATTGCTTCCAAAATCGAGTTTGTTCCATTTACGTTTACGTCAAAATATTCTTCTTTTTTTAAAATTGATTCTTTTGCTGATTTTAATCCTGCAAAGTGTAATACAGAGGTAATTTTATTTTTTATTAAAATTTCTTTTACTACTTCAGTTTCTCTTATATCATTTTTATAAAAGGTAATTTTTTTGTTAGTTAGGTTTTGTAACTTTTTAAGAGTGTCTATTTTGCAGTTATATAGATTATCCAGAATGAATACTTCGCATTTATTTTTTAGAAGAGATAAAGCCGTATGACTACCTAAATAACCTAATCCACCCGTAACTAAAACTCGCATCTTCCTTAAAAATATTTTTCTATATATTCACCCAAAGCTAATGAGGAAGTTAAACCAGGTGAAATATAACCAACAATATTGATAGCAATTTTTTCCTTAGAAAAAATTTTGTCGATCGAAAAGTCTTCCTTACCTCTGATTTTAGCCCGTATTCCTGAGTAATCCGGATGCAAATTATTTTCATCAATGTTGGGCCAATATTTCTTAATTGAGTTTATGAAATTTATTTTGTTCTTAATTTCAACTTCGTAGTCTAAACTATCTGTTTCTATTGCTGATGGTCCAAATCTAATGCCCTTTCCTAAATCGATTGTTGCATGAAGGCCTAGACTGTATTTACTTGGTATTGGATAAATTAAGTGATTGAGCTTTTCCTTTCCTTTGTAAGAGTAATATTCACCTTTAATTAGTTGGGTATCAAATTTTTTACTTTTATCAATCATATTTGCTACGTTACTAGATGCTATTCCTGCAGCATTTATTAGATGCTTTGTTTTAAAAATATACTGGAGATTATTATTTTGATCTGAAACCAGTACCTCGAAAAATTGGTCATTATCACTTATGTCTTTACATTTATTTCCTAATAAAACTTGACCACCATTACTTACAAAATCGCTTTCCAAAGATTTTAAAAATGAATGACTGTCAAAAATACCCGATGATGGTGAAAAGATTGAATTCAAAACCTTTAAAAAAGGGTAAGTTTTTTTTAAAGACTTTTCATAATTTAGATCTTCTAATCCACATTCAACAGCATTGAGCCTAATTTTTTCTAATTTTTCACTTTCTTCTTGATTTGTCGAAACAATATATTTTCCGCATCTCAGAAAAGAAATATTATTATTTAATAAATAATCGTATAGTAAATATTTCCCTTTTAGACAAAACTTTGATTTTAAAGAATCTTTTTTATAGTAAATACCTGCATGTACAACTTCAGAATTTCTGCTTGAAGTCTCCATTCCGAGATGATTATTTTTTTCGATTAAGAAAATTTTTTTAAACTTGTTGGATAAGTATTTCGCAGACGCAAGGCCTGCCACGCCCCCTCCAATTATCAAACAATCTATTTCAAATTTATCCACTTTTAGAAACTCCTATAAGGATGTAATTAAAAAGGGAGGCGTAAGAAATTAATGCTGAGACTGAAAGCAAGACAATTGATAAGAAAAAAAAAGAACTGCTGAAGAAAGGATGAATTATTAAAAATGAAATAGCTAAAAATTGTGTGCTAGTTTTAAATTTTCCAAGTTTATCTACTTTAATCAGATCAGTATTTTTATTTTTCAAAACAATCAAGTATCTGAAAGAGGTAATCATAATTTCTCTCAAAATTATCAGCAGTGAAATTATTGTGAGCAAATAACTAGCAGAAAGAAAAGAAATCCAAACTAATAAAGAAACCACTAGAATTTTGTCAGCTATTAAATCCAAAAAAGCTCCCAATTCTGAGGAAACAGAATATTTTCTAGCTAAATATCCGTCAAAAAAGTCTGTAAAAGAAGCTACAAAAAAGACTGCTAAAGCAAGATGATAAGACTCATAAATAATAAAAAAAATTATTGGAAATACTAAAAAAATTCTTGTCAGAGAAATAAGATTAGGTAAAAAGTTAATCATTTAATTTAAATATTTTTTTAAAAGCTTTGCTTTCTGTTCTCCAATACCTTTTACCTTCAAAAGATCTTCGAAAGAAGCCTCTTTGACCCTTTTAGTTCCTCCGAAATGTCTTATTAAAAGATTTGAATATTTTTTCCCAATTGATGGAATTTGATCTATTTCTGATTTTAGATAAGATTTAGTCCTTCTTAATCTGTGTTTTTTAATGGCAAATCTGTGAGATTCATTTCTAATTAATTGTATCAACTTAGAACACCCTTCTAAGCCTTCTATTTTAATTCTATAAGGAGGTTTTAATAAATGAATCTCATCATATTTTTCATTTCTTTGCGGTCCTTTAGAGATAGATATAATATTTATTTTTCTAAAATTATTTTTTTGTAATTCTTTTGCAACACTATTTAATTGACCTTTTCCGCCATCAATAATTAATAGATCAGGAAAAGATTTTTTATTCTCTTTTAAGTTTTTAAGTCTTCTTCTTACAGCTTCAGATAGAGCTAAATAATCATCATTTTTTTCTAATTTTAAATTCATGCTCCTATAATTTTTTTTATCTGGTCCGTTTTCTGAAAAACTAACACAAGAAGCAGTTACTTGGCTTCCTTGGTTATGACTTATATCAAAAGCTTCAATTCTTCTTAAATTTTTTAAAAGTAATTTCTCTTTTAAATAACTAAAAGATTCTTTAATCCATTCATAATTATTTCTTCTTTCAATCCTATCAACTGCCTGAGATTCTGCAATTTCAAGTAATGGTTCATTTTTTTTTGATTTTTTTATAATACGTAATTTTCTATTCAAAATATTTTCCAGCTCTTTTTTATGATTTTGAAGATCGATATTCGAGATTAAATTTATTTTTTCTTCGTCTGAGTTTAGATAATATGATTCGATAAATCTAAGCAGCATTTCTTTATTGGCCAGAAGTTTTTGATTTTCCAAAAAAAAATTCTTTGTGTTACTAATCCAACTATTTCTCACTTCGACTAAACTAATACAAATACTAAACTTATTTTTTTTCAAAGCTAGTACGTCAATATCTTTATATAAAGTTAATATGCTCTGATTTTTTTGGATGTCTCTGATAGCATTAATTTTATCTCTATAAAGGATCGCTCTTTCATAATCTTTTTGATCTGAATATTTATCCATATTCTTGTAAAGATCATTTAGAAATTTTTCGTTTTCACCATTCAAAAAATACTCCACACCTTCAACATCTTTCTTATAATCTTCTTTGGAAATTAACCCAACACAAGGAGCTGAACATCGGCCAATTTGATATTCGATACATGGTCTAGTTCTGTTTTTAAAAACCACATCTTTACAGTCTCTAATTTTGAAAATCTTTTTGCACATCTCAAGATTCTTTCGCATCGCTCCTACATTTGCATAAGGTCCGAAAGAAGTACCTTCTTTTTGCTTTTGTCTAGAAATAAAAATATTTGGAAATTCTTTTGTAGTAGCAATATGAATAATTGGATATGATTTATCATCTCTGAACTGGACGTTGTAGGGAGGCTTATCCTTTCTTATTATGCTTTGCTCTAATATTAAGGCATCGGATTCGGTTTTAGTTATTATCAAATCTACGTAATTAATCTGAGCTCTTAAAGATTTTTGCTTCTTAGTTTCGCCTTTTGAAAAATAAGAAGAAACTCTATTTTTCAAATTTTTTGCTTTACCTACGTAAAGCAATTCAAAATCTACATTAAAAAATTTATAAACTCCTGGATCTTCTGGAAGCTCAATTTTTTTTTCAAAAACTTCTATAGCTTTAATGTAATTCAATTTTTTTTCCATCTGGTCTTCGATAATCTGTCCATCCTTTGTATTCATCGTTTTCAAGAGCAATTGATTGAGTTTCACCTATTTTTCTTTCGTAAAGCCGCATTTCTTCACTTAGTTCTTCAATCAGATCTTTGCTCAAGCCTTCATGAAATAAGATATCTGGCTTCCATTGATAATGCACTCTCTCTTTTTTATTAGATTCGGATAATTTCATTTCAAATTCTAAAACATTTAAAATTTCTTGAAATACCGTGTTTATTATCATTGAGCCTCCCTGTGACCCAGTAATTAAAACGGGCTTAGAGTTTTTAAATACAACGGTTGGAGACATAGAAGACAAGGGTGACTTTTTAGATTCGATTTTGTTTGCTTCTGATCCGACTAAACCATAAGCATTTGGTGTACCGGGTTTGATAGAAAAGTCATCCATTTCATTATTCATTAAAATTCCAGTACCTTTTGCAACTATACCTGATCCATAAGCCGTATTAAGAGTGTATGTGTTACTCACCACATTTCCATCAAAATCAATT
>MDTB01172108.1_pt1 | contig 12956 bp, 8 predicted proteins | sample 811161 | NCBI WGS metagenome assembly MDTB01 (sample SAMN05326650, study PRJNA326480) | marine metagenome | isolation source: seawater | place: Mediterranean Sea | collected 2009 | reverse complement strand
CCTCTAACTTCTGAATCAACAACAATATCCTCAATATGTCCAGCTACCTCTCCCCTTACCTTATTTTCAACAACAACACTTCCATATGCAACGATTTTACCATTATATAAGCCAACAATTGAGTTTGAACTAGTATTTTTTATAAAATCGTTCCAAGCGCTATCTTTATCTATATTATCAATATCCATTTGTTTCAACTGATTTAGTAGAACAAAAAGCTGATCTAAATCCTTTTTTTTAATATTTCTAAATATAACTTCTGACATTTGAAAAATTCATGATTTAAGATAAATGTAAAAAAAAAGCCTCTCAAATATATTTAAGAGGCCTAATAATTTCTTTAAATAATGTTATTTTTTGTTGAATTTAGCATACTTAGTTTTGAACTTATCAATTCTACCTGCAGTATCAACCAACTTAGCTTTTCCTGTATAATAAGGGTGAGAGGTTCTCGAAATTTCTAACTTTACAAGTGGATACTCTACTCCATCAACAGAAACAGTTTCACTTGTTTGTGCAGTTGATTTAGCTAAAAAAATATCATTATTAGACATGTCTTTAAATGCAACAAGTCTAAAATTTTCAGGATGTATACCTTTTTTCATTTCAGTGATTTTGAGGTGCAAATTTATTGATTTTTTAATATTAAACAATAATTGAAGAAAATTAATTTAATTTTTATGGAGTATCGTTTTGTATATTTGAAACAAATTTGAATAAACATGGAAACTAACCTAAAGAAAAATACGATTGATCTAGGAGTTAAACTGGGAATAATTCTCTTTGTAGTTACGGCTGTAATTTATATTATAGATATAAAATTATTTACCAATTTCACTACAATGCTAGCCTACATGATACCAGCACTAGCATTTAGCATATACTCTGTTTTTAGTGCAAGAAAGCTTCAAAATCAAATAATATCTTTTAAAGAGGCATTTATAGCATATTTTTTATGCATCGCAATTGGATATTTAATTGTGACAATGGGTAATATCGCACTTTTTAAGTTTATTGACCCAGGGGCAGCAGATCTTATCCATGAAGAAATAATGATAGCATCAAAAGAAATGCTTGAAAATTTTGGCACCCCATCTGATATCATTTCTGCTACTATGGATGAAATGCAAAATAATCATTCCTTTTCTTATGCAGCTATTTTCCAAAATTATGCTAATGCACTATTGAGAAATGCTATTTTCGGTCTAATTATAGCCGCAATTTTTAAAAAATCATAATATTGAATGAATATTTCTGTAGTCATACCTCTTTTAAATGAAAAAGAATCACTAAGAGAATTAACTAATTCTCTAATAGATATTATGAAAAGTTATAACTTTTCTTATGAAGTCATTTTCATTGATGATGGAAGTACTGATAATTCATGGGATATTATAGAAGAACTTTCATCCAAATCAGATATAATAAAAGGGATAAAATTTCATAGAAATTATGGAAAATCTCAGGCACTTCATGCTGGGTTTATAAAGTCTCAAGGGAAAGTGGTTTTTACAATGGATGCTGACCTTCAGGATGATCCTAAGGAAATCCCTGCCATGTATGATATGATTATGAATGACAATTTTGATCTTGTTTCAGGTTGGAAGAAAAAAAGATTTGATTCGGTGATATTTAAAAATATCCCATCAAAAATTTTCAATTTTGCAGCAAGAACTACGTCAGGAATTAAGCTAAATGATTTTAACTGCGGATTAAAAGCTTTTAAAAAAGATGTTATTAAAAGTATAAATGTTTACGGTGAGATGCACAGGTATATCCCCATTCTAGCAAAAAATGAAGGTTATAAAAAAATTGGGGAAAAAATTGTAAATCATAGAGCTAGAAAATATGGAAAAACAAAATTTGGACCTAGTAGGTTTTTATACGGTTTTCTTGATCTATTAACCATATGGTTTATTTCAAGTTTCAGTAAACGACCAATGCATTTATTTGGTTCACTAGGACTTATTTTAATTACTACAGGATTTTTATTTGCGGCTTATCTTGGCTATGATAAAATAATCCTAAATCCTGACGGAAGACTTATTACTGAAAGACCAGAATTTTATATCAGTTTGGTTACTATGATTATTGGGAGTCAGTTCTTCTCAATGGGTTTTATTGGAGAACTAATGCTGAAAAGCATCAATCAAAAGCCTCAGTACACAATCCAGAAGCAAACAAATTTGTGATTAATTTAACAACTTATCTACAAAATATTCTCTTCTATAAGTATAATTTTGAAGTCAATTTATTCAATGAATAATTCTGTAAAAAAAAATATTGAAGAGTGGTCAAATCACCCATTTTGTGAAGAAACCCGCAACAAACTAAATCATTTAAAAAATGATATAGTAAAATTAAATGATGCTTTCTATAAAAATTTAGAGTTTGGAACAGGAGGAATGAGAGGATTAATGGGTGTTGGAACAAACAGAATAAATAAATATACAATTGGAAAAAATACTCAGGGAATTTCAAACTTTATAAATAGCAATTACAATGTTAATAAATCAGTTGTTATTGCTTATGATTGCAGGAATAATAGCAGTGAATTAGCAAAAATTGTTGCTGAGGTTTTTTCTGCTAATAAAATCAAGGTCTACCTATTTTCAGCTATGAGACCAACACCAGAGCTTTCGTATGCAGTTAGAAAATTAAATTGTTTATGTGGAATCGTTTTAACGGCGTCCCACAATCCTCCTGAGTATAATGGATTTAAAGTATATTGGAAAGATGGAGGGCAAATAGTCCCTCCAATCGATGACTTATTAATATCCGAAATTGAGAAATTAAAATTCAAAGAAGTAAATTTTAATTTCAGACCAAAATTAATCGAAATAATAGATAAAGAAATCGATAAGGCGTTCATTAATAACTGCTTAAAAAATGCAATCAATAAAGATGTAAAAAGCAGAAATGACATCAAAATTGTATTCACTGCTTTGCACGGCACCTCATCCACCATAATTCCGACATTGCTAAAGAAAGCAGGATATAAAAATGTTAATTATGTAAAATCTCAAATGATTGCTGATGGTAATTTTAGTACAGTTAAATCTCCAAATCCTGAAGAAATTGAGTCATTAAATCTTGCCTTAAAACTTGGTAATAAAGAAAAAGCTGATATAGTAATTGGTACTGATCCGGATGCTGACAGACTAGGTATAGCAATAAGAGACTTGAAAAATAATTTAAAATTGATTAATGGAAATCAACTGATGGTTTTAATGTTTAACTATATTCTTGATAAAAAGAAATCAGAAAAAACATTAAATAAAAATCATTTTATAGCATCAACAATAGTCTCCACTCCAATGATTAAAAATATCGCAAAATATTATAATGTTGATTGTAAATTAAGCCTAACTGGATTTAAATGGATTGCTAAAATGATAGAAGATTTTCCTGATCAAAAATTTTTGATTGGCGGAGAAGAAAGTTTTGGTTTAATGATTGGTGATGCTGTCAGAGACAAAGATGCTTTAAGCGCCAGCTTAGCAGCTTGTGAAATGATTTCTTACTACAAACAAAAAAATTCTTCAGTTTTCAAAGAGTTAATAAAAATTTATTGCCTTCACGGTTTTTACAAAGAAAAATTAGTTTCGATAGTTAAAGTCGGAGAAAAGGGACAAGATGAAATAAAAAAAATAATTAATGATTTTAGAAAAAAACCTCTTGATTATATTTTAGACTCTAACGTTAAGTATTTTTGTGATTATTCAATTTCGTTAAAGAAAAATTTAATCAGTGGTGTTTGTGAAAATATTATTTTACCTAAATCAAATGTTATTGAATTTGAATCAGATGATGGTTGCAAAATAATTTTAAGACCAAGCGGTACTGAGCCAAAAATTAAAATGTATATTTCTGTAAATGAAGCTTTAAATAATATTAATGAATTTGAAAAAGTTGATAAAATCTTGAATGATAAGATTGATAGAATAATTAAAAGTATTGGTTTATGAATACAAACTACTTTAATAGAATTTTTGGATATGCATGGGTGTATAAAAAATACTTCATACTAAATATCATATCTAATGTTTTTTATGCCTTCTTTGGAACGCTTTCAATGATTTCATTATTCCCGATGTTAAAAGTTCTTTTTAATCAAACCGAACAACTAAATCAACCTCCTGTTTGGGAAGGTATTTCTGATATTGCAAATTTTGTCGAAAATTATCTAAACTATTTTGTTACCACTAAAAAAGCTGCTGGCAGTGATGATGTGCTAATCTTCATGGTTTCAATAATTATAATAACTTTTCTTCTGAAAAATATATTTAATTATTTGTCAATGTACTTTATTACATTTCTCAGAAATGGTGTGGTTAGAAACATTAGAAATGAGATATATGCTCAAATCATCAAATTATCACTTTCATTCTATTCAGAGAAAAAAAGAGGAGATGTCGTAGCTAGAATTTCATCTGATGTTCAAGAATTGGATAATTCATTTCTTTCAATCTTTGAATTAATTGTAAAAGATCCACTTATGGTTTTATTTACACTTATTTCAATGTTTTTGATTAGTCCAAAACTAAGCATATTTGTAATTATTTTTATACCAATATGTGGGTTTGTAATTTCCGTTGTCGGAAAATCACTTAGAAGAAAATCACTCAAGGTTCAAAAAGAACAAGGTCAGTTTATTTCGCTAGTAGATGAAACTCTTTCAGGAATGAAAATCCTTAAGGTTTTTAATGCAGAAAGCAGGTTTTTAGAAAAATTTACAAATTCAACGAAAAGATTTTATAAATTTTCAAATAGTGTTTTAAATAGAAAAAATCTTGCTAGTCCATTAAGTGAATTTTTAGGAATTTCATCAATAGCTGGCGTGTTATGGTTTGGTGGAATTATGGTACTTAATGAAAATTCACTGGATGCCAGTACATTCATCGTATACCTTGGACTTGCATATAATATTCTAACTCCTGCAAAATCTTTAAGCAGAGCAACTTATAAGGTAAAAAAGGCGGAGGCTGCCGCTGAAAGAATATTTCATATAATTGACAATGAAATGCTAGTTAAGGAGCAGCCAAATGCTGTAAATATTAATTCTTTTAATGATAAAATTGAAATCAAAAATATGTCATTTTCATATGATGATGAAAATGTATTGAATAATTTCAATTTGTCTATAGCAAAAGGAAAAAACATTGCATTAGTTGGTCAGTCTGGTAGCGGAAAATCAACTATTGCTAACCTTATATGTAGATTTTACGACGTTGACTCTGGGTCAATTAATATTGACGGAAAAAACATTAAAAAATTAAAAAAGGAATCACTTAGAGAGTTAATTGGATTGGTAACACAAGACTCAATTTTATTTAATGATTCAATAAAAAATAATCTTTTAATTGCCAAACCAAATGCTTCGGATGATGAATTAATTGATTGTTTAAAAATTGCTAATGCTTGGGAGTTTGTAAATAAATTACCTGACGGTATTGATAGTAATATTGGGGACTCTGGAAACAAGTTATCTGGAGGGCAAAAACAAAGATTAAGTATAGCTCGTGCAGTTTTAAAAAATCCTCCTATTTTAGTTTTAGATGAAGCTACCTCATCACTTGATAGTGAAAGTGAAAAACTTGTTCAAAATGCATTAGATAATCTTATGAAAAATAAGACTTCAATCGTAATTGCTCACAGATTGTCAACCATACAAAATGCTAATAATATAATTGTTTTAAATAAAGGAAAAATAATTGAATCAGGAGTTCACAAAGATTTAATGAAAAAGAATGGAATTTACAGCAATTTAGTTAAAATGCAATCCATTTAAATAACCTGTTTAAAAGAGGTGAATAACTATTTATTTTAGTCAATTTATTTTGTTAGTTAATAAATTAATTTCAATTAAATTTAGCATTCATATTTATATCAAATGATCTCCTTTTTTGAATCTAAAGATCAATCCGTTTTTGCAGTTCAAACAAAAGAATCTTTTTCTAAAAACGAAATAAAAAAGCTTGAATGGTTATTCGGTAATGCCTCATTCATATCAAATGCTCAAGTCAAGCGTGATCTAATTGGACCTAGAGCAGCCATGGTTTCTCCATGGAGTACAAATGCAGTAGAAATTTGTCATAATATGGGCTTAAATTCTGTAGTTAGAATTGAAAAATATAATTTAAACATTGATGATTCAATTGAATTTGACCCTATGTTAAATGAAAAGTTCAGTTATCTTACTCAGGATCTCTACAGGATAAATATCATCCCAGAAAAAATCACATATATTAATAATATTGAAAAATATAATCAAAAAGAAGGTTTATCATTAAGTCCAGATGAAATTTCCTATCTTAATAATGTTTCTAAAAGGATAAACCGGGAATTAACCGACTCTGAGATATTTGGGTTTTCACAGGTTAATTCTGAACATTGTAGGCATAAAATATTCAACGGAAAATTTGTTATTGATGAACAAGAGAAAGAAGAAAGCTTATTTTCATTAATTAAAAAAACATCAAAAACAAATCCAGATAATATAGTTTCTGCATATAAAGATAACGTAGCATTTATAAAGGGTCCCAAAGTTATTCAATTTGCACCCTCCAAATCTAATGAATCAAACCTCTACATCACTAAAGAAATTGAAACGGTAATCTCCTTAAAAGCAGAAACTCATAATTTTCCAACAACGGTTGAACCATTTAACGGGGCAGCAACAGGTTCTGGTGGTGAAATTCGAGATAGATTAGCTGGAGGAAGAGGCTCAATCCCCTTAGCTGGAACTGCCGTTTATATGACACCATATTCCAGAATCAATAATAAAGAATGGGAAAACAATATCAAAGAAAGAAAATGGTTATATCAAACTCCAGTAGAAATATTAATAAAAGCCTCGAATGGCGCTTCAGACTTTGGAAATAAATTTGGACAACCGCTCATTTCTGGGTCTGTACTTACTTTTGAAAATGATAATGACGGGGAAATACAATCTTATGATAAAGTCATAATGTTAGCCGGCGGAATTGGTTTTACCAACAAAGAATACTCAATCAAAAACAAGCCTCAAAAAGATGATTTGATTGTAATTATGGGTGGTGATAATTACAGAATTGGTATGGGCGGAGCAGCTGTTTCGTCGGCAGATACCGGTGAGTTTTCTACAGGAATTGAATTAAATGCTATTCAAAGGTCTAACCCTGAAATGCAAAAAAGGGTAGCTAATGCTATTAGAGGCACTTTAGAAAATGACAAAAATTGTATAGTATCAATTCATGATCATGGAGCTGGCGGTCATTTAAATTGCTTGACCGAGCTTGTTGAGGAAACAGGAGGATTTATCGAATTGGATAATTTACCCATCGGAGACCCAACACTTTCAAACAAAGAGATAATTGGAAATGAATCTCAAGAGAGAATGGGATTAATTATAAAAAAAGAAAATATCGATGAATTTATAAGTATATGTCAGAGAGAAAAAGCCCCAGTGTATATTGTTGGTAGAGTTACAGATGACAATAGATTCACTATATACTCTGAAAAATCAAATATTAGCTGCGTTGACCTTGATTTGGATCATTTTTTTGGAAGTTCTCCCCAAACCATTTTGAAAGATGAAAGAATATCAAAAAAATATAATGATATTAAATATTCTAATAGACTTATTAATAATTATATCGAGCAACTATTTAGCTTAGAATCTGTAGGATGTAAAGATTGGTTAACAAATAAAGTTGACAGATGTGTGGGGGGTAAAGTTGCAAAACAACAATGTGTTGGTGAACTTCAATTGCCTCTTAATAATTGTGGAGTAATGGCACTAGACTACTCAACTAAACATGGTGTAGCAACATCTATTGGACACTCTCCAGTATCGGCATTAATTGATCCAAATGCGGGAAGTAAAAATAGTATAGCAGAAGCATTAACCAATATAATTTGGGCTCCGATTGAAAATGGTTTAAAAGGAGTCTCCCTTTCAGCTAATTGGATGTGGCCATGCAAGAATAATGGAGAAGACGCAAGACTTTATGAAGCAGTTGAATCAGTTTCAAAATTTGCAATTGAATTAGGTATTAATATTCCAACAGGGAAAGATTCTCTATCAATGAATCAAAAGTATGAAAATATTGAGGTCAAGTCCCCAGGAACTGTAATTATCTCAGCAACTGCTCATTGTAATAATATTTCTAATATTATTGAACCCGTATTTAAACTTGACAAGGGATCTATTTTTTATATTAATTTATCGTCGGATAATTTTAAATTAGGTGGCTCCGCCTTCTCTCAGATAATTGGTAGTATCGGAAATAACACGCCAACAATAAACGATTCAAAATATTTTGTCAATGTTTTTGAAACAATCCAAAAAATGATAAAAAATAATTTTATTGTAGCAGGTCATGATATTGGTTCAGGCGGGTTTATTACATCTTTAATGGAAATGTGTTTTTCAACTAAAAATATTGGTGCAAACATTGATTTGTCATCATTAAATGAAAATGATACAGTGAAAATTCTATTTTCTGAAAATTGTGGAATAATTATTCAGGGTTATGATGACAAAATAGAAAAAGAATTAATCGATAATGGAATAACTGCCTACAAAATTGGTAAAGTTATCAATAAAAATATGTTGGAAATAAAAAATCAAGACAATGAATTTTTATTTGATTTGGAAAAATACAGAGATTACTGGTTTCATACATCTACTCTACTTGACAGAATGCAAACTTCCAACAACTTAGCTAATGTTAGATTTAAAAATTATAAGAATCAACCACTCAAATTTAAGTTTCCTAAAAATTTTATTGGTAGCTTAATAAAATTACCCACTGAAAAAAAACCAAAAGCTGCAATATTAAGAGAAAAAGGTAGTAATAGTGAAAGAGAATTAGCTAATGCTCTGCATCTTGCTGGGTTTGATGTTAAAGACATTCATATGACCGACCTAATTTCAGGAAAAGAAACACTACAAGATATTCAATTTTTAGGTGCGGTAGGAGGTTTTTCTAACTCTGATGTTCTTGGATCAGCTAAAGGATGGGCAGGATCATTTAAGTATAATTATAGCGCAAGAAACGCACTTGAAAACTTTTTTTCGAGAAAGGATACTTTATCAATAGGTATATGTAATGGATGTCAATTATTCATGGAACTTGATTTAATATATCCCAGACATGAAAATCATGGAAAGATGGCTTTTAATGATTCAAGAAAACATGAAAGTAATTTCACGTCGGTGAGAATAAACACTAATAATTCAATTATGTTAGGTTCGCTTGAACAATTAAATTTAGGCGTATGGATAAGTCATGGTGAGGGTAAATTTGAGCTTCCCTACCCTAAAGAAAGTTATAATATAGTTGCGGAATACGGATATGCAGATTATCCGGCCAACCCGAATGGCTCAGATTATAATACGGCGATGCTATGTAGTGAAGATGGAAGGCACCTTGTTACAATGCCTCATATTGAGAGATCAATATTTAAATGGAATTGGGCTTATTACATGGACGAAAGGGAAGATGTCGTCAGTCCATGGATATTAGCCTTTATTAATGCTAAAGATTGGATTTTAAAAAATTAATCCATTTCGGAATAATATTTGCCATTTTCATTGTAAGTCATGAAAAAGTATATTAATTACATCATATTTTTTTTAATAACGAATATTCTGTTTTCACAAAATCCGGACATTTTCTACAAGATTAAAATTAACTACTCAAATTCAGATGAATTGATCAAACTTGCTAATAATGGTGTTTGTACAGATCATGGTATTCATAAAAAAAATCATTTTTTTATCTCTGATTTTTCTGGAAAAGAACTTAGAAAAATCAACTCATTGGGCTACTCATACGAAATATTAATCGAAGATGTTACCAGCTTTTATCAAAATAGAAATATGAAAGATAGATCATCTGTAAATAAAAATGATGAATACTGCGATTTTCAAAATAATGATTATGATACTCCGCAAAACTATGATTTTAAAGATGGTGATGATTTTGGAGGCTTCTACACTTATGATGAAATGTTAAGTGAACTTGACGATATGTATACACAGTATCCAGATTTAATAACAGCTAGGGAAGATATTAAAGATGAAAATTATTTTGAAACCCCTCATACGCATGAAACATTCGAAGGGAGATTTCTGCAATATGTCAAAATATCTGATAATCCAAATGTAAATGACGAAGAGCCCCAAATATTGTATACTGCTCTTCATCATGCAAGAGAACCAGCCTCCATGCAACAACTTATATACTTCATGTGGTATCTTCTTGAAAACTACGACACAAATAATACAGTAAGGCAAATTATAAACAACACAGAGCTATATTTTGTGCCATGTGTTAATCCAGATGGTTATATATTTAATGAAATATCACAACCTAGTGGAGGTGGTATGTGGAGAAAAAACAGACGTAACGAATATGGGGTTGATAATAATAGAAATTACTCATACATTGATGAAAATGGTAATGAACTTTGGAATACAACTGGAACCTCATCTGAATTTGACGGCCAAACCTATGCTGGTGATGAACCTTTTTCAGAAGCTGAAAATAGGGCAATTAGATATTTAGTTGAAACTAATAACTTCAAATTAGCACTGAATAATCATACTTATGGTAATTTACTTCTTTACCCATATGGATATGATTACAATCAGCCTACAGAAGATAATGATATTTTTGAATTCATTTCCTCACAACTTGTCAGCGAAAATAATTTTAATAATATTATCAGTGCAGACCTATATCCAGCTTCGGGTGACAGTGACGATTATATGTACGGTATGCTAATCACTGAAAATAACCAAATTAGAGAAAAAATATTTGCAATGACACCTGAAATTGGTAGCTCATTTTGGCCACAAACCTCAACCATTGAGGATCTTTGTAAAGGAATGATTCATTTGAACTTAACTTCTGCAAAAATTACCGGAAATTATGCGAAAATAGAAGATAATACACCGAACTTTATTTCAGGCTTAAACTTTGAGTCAAGTTTTAGTATTCAAAGATTAGGAATTGACGAAGGAGATTTTTTGGTTTCTATAATACCAGTTTCATCAAATATTTCTTCAGTTTCATCAAATATCAATTTTAATTCTTTGCCATTAGGAGATATAATTTACAGTACTATTCAAATTAATTTAAATGAATCAATTGAAATTGGAGAAAACATAATTTATAAGTATATTATATATAATGGGGTTTTTGAAGAGGAAATATTAGTAAGTAAAATTTACGGGCAACCCTTATTAATATTAGAAGATGATAGTGATAATTATACTAATTATTGGACTAACACATCTGAATGGTCTAACACATATGAAGACTATTTTTCTCCACAAACAAGCATTACTGACTCACCGTACTCCAATTACAGAAACAACGCGGAGGAAATTATTCAACTAGTTCAGCCAGTAAATCTTTCTGGCTTAATTTATGCCGAAATCAATTTTGATGCTAAGTGGAATATTGAATCAGGATATGATTATGTTCAACTGGAAATTTCTAATGATAATGGAAATTCATGGATCCCCCAATGTGGAAAATATACAGCCAAAGGCATTGAAACACATGATTATGCATTAGATGAACCTCTATACGATGGAAATCAATCCGATTGGATTAATGAAAGCATATTATTAACAGATTTTATAGGTGAAGAAATTTTAGTCAGATTTAAACTATATACAGATGGGGGATTGCGCAGAGATGGATTCTATTTTGACAACTTTAAAATAAAGGGTCTCTCGGAAAACTTAAATGCTAATGAAGTTGATCAAACTATATTTAAAATATACCCCAACCCATTAACTAATTATATAAATATTTACTCAAATAATGAAATATCTAAAATCGAAATTTATGATTTATTTGGTAAAAAACTCTTGGCACAAGAAAAAGAAAATATAAAAAGAGTAAAACTATCTCAATTAAGTTCTGGTATTTACTTAGTCAAAATATTTTCTAGAGAAATGATTGAAGTTAAGAGAATTATAAAAAAGTAAAATAATTTCTTAAATTTACTATGCATGCATAATATGTTGATTTATTTTAAACTATGATTGTCAATAAAGACTTTAAAAGTAGAGTTGATTTTGTTTTGAGGCAAGGTTGGAAAAAGATTGAAAAAATGTATAACAACGAAGCATTAAAATATGATTTAACATTTTCAATTGGCTTTACTTTAATTAGTATTGACCCAGAAAACGGTAGCCCATCTACTTCAATAGGTCCAATAATGGGATTAGAATCAAATAGTATTTCAAGAATATTAAATTCAATGGAAAATAAACATCTAATTAACAGAAGGCCAAACCCAAATGACGGAAGGGGAGTTATAATATCTCTAACCAAGCTTGGACTTAGCAAAAGAGAAATTGTTATACAAAAAATAAGACAATTTAAAAATTTATTAAGATCTAGAATCGACCAATCGGATTTAGATACTTTTCTAAGAGTCTCAACTCAAGTGAATGAAATTATTGAAGAAGGTGCTTATTTTCAAAATTAAAATTCCCTTTCTTTATTAAGCTCAGATTCACTATTTAATTCATTTTGTGGAATCACCTTTAGAAATGTTTCATGTTGCTCAATAGAGTAAGCTATTTTATCGATGATATCATCTGTGGATTCGTTTTCATAATCAATTTTAAGAGGCTCCTTTATGATCATCGTCTGAAGAATATTTTTTTTCTTTACTCTAAGACCTTTTTTATCAAAGGACCTCCTAAAACCATCAATAACAATTGGAACCACCACCGGTTTATATTGCTTAATCAGAAATGCTGTACCTTTCCTTACTGGCTTGAAAGGAGTAATAGTACCTTGGGGAAAGGTGATGACCCAACCATCATTTAATGCTTTTCCTATATTTGAAATATCACTAAATTTCACTTTTCTATTTACGTCTTCACCATTACTTCTCCAAGTTCTTTCAATGCTAACTGAACCTGCATAAGCTAAGATCTT
>MDTB01171619.1_pt1 | contig 12956 bp, 13 predicted proteins | sample 811161 | NCBI WGS metagenome assembly MDTB01 (sample SAMN05326650, study PRJNA326480) | marine metagenome | isolation source: seawater | place: Mediterranean Sea | collected 2009 | reverse complement strand
TATTAAGACTAAAATATTATTACAATTAAAAAAAGTATTAGATAAAAAAAAATACCTGAAAAATGTTCCTGAAAAATATCACTCCAAGATAATAGTAGGTAGAAAGGGTTTAAAAAATCAAAGAAATTTCATTACAACATACTTTAGTGAAGGAGAATTTTTAATTCAAATGGATGACGATATCTCTCAAATCTGGGAGCTTGTAAATACTAATCAGGATTATCAAAATAAGAAAAAAAACAAACTCATACCAATAAAAAATTTAGATAACTTTTTAAGAACCACATATTCTTTAATGATATCCCAAAAAATTTATTTATTTGGAGTTTATCCTGTTGATAACCCATTTTTTATGACCAATAAATACACCACTGACTTAAGATTTATTGTTGGTCCATTTTGGGGTGCGATCAATCGACATCTACCATCACTAACTATAGACCTTGACGAAAAAGAAGATGTACTAAGGACTCTTTTATATTATCATCAAGATAAAAAAGTACTTAGATATAATAGTATAACTATTACTACTCCCTACTATACTGAAAAGGGAGGAATGCAGTCGGAGAACAAAGATAGAAAATTAGAGTCTTTGAAATCAGCACAATTATTAGTATCTAGGTTTCCCCAATATTGTCATTTAAAGCCCAAAAAGAAAAAAAATGGTCACACTGAAGTAATTTTAAAAGATAAAACAGTTTCTCAAAAAAAAAAAACTCAAAAAAATAGGAAGTAAAAGCTTTTATATTATATTACCCATAAGTAGTTAGTACAAAGATACTTTTACTCATAAATAACTATTTTTAGCTATGATAATTATAAACCGCTCTATTTATGAATCTCATCATATGTCGACAACGACAACTGCAAGAATAGTCTCCATTAGAGAAAATAGTTATCTCAGAAGGGGTATCATTTATATTTATTGGTTTTCCATAACAATGTCTATGACAACATTGACATTGTGATAGATCTTTAAACAATGATTTCATACAAGAGTACTCCTTGATATAATTAGAGTATAATAACTGAACAAAATAATCCTCTAAACAGGATACTTCCATCCTAGATAACCTAAATTCATAATTACGAATAATTTGCTCTGTTTTTTTTTTTAAAATTATTTGTCTTAATTTAATCTCTAAGATACTCTTTTTTTTTTTATTTCTTTCATTAACATCAGAAAAACTAAATATCTCCGTTAATATGTCGTGATTATTAACAATTGATAAAGGTAAATCTTTAACTTCTAATAAATTTTTTTGACTCATAAAATTTCTTTAGATGGACAGTCGGTAATCAATTTTTTAAATTATTTTTTTAATAGGATTATTTTTTTTTTATTTAATTTACCCTCCTATATTAATGATTGAATTATCTAACAACATATCTTTTCTAATTTTAGTATTTATTTTTATATCTTATGTAATCGTTGAGAAATATATAAGTAATCATCACTTATTAGCTACTATATTAGTTATCATAATATTGTACCTTTTTTATGATTATTTAAAGTCTAAAGAAAAAAAAGAACAGGAAAATTTAGATACTTTTAATATTTTTTTTAATGTTAAAAAATATCCTTTCATTTATAAAAATAAAGAAATATACTACATATTTCTTGATTTATCTTTTTTAACTAAATATAATGAGGTTTCTTTTCAAGATGCTTGTTTTTACATGAATGAGTTTTTGAAAGTAATTTATAACTTGGATTCTACATTATTTTTACAAGAAAGTAATTCCCGCGTTAACATAAGTCAAAAAATAGAAAAATACATTCAATACTCTCGTGAATCTACTAATATACTACGCTCCCTAGTTATCAATATTAAGGATGATTATGGTATTTTTAAATCTGATAGTAATATCAAAACGAAAGTATATTATCCTAGTATAGAGGTCTTAGAAAAAAACATTAATAAATTAATAGATATAGTAAATGAGATAAAAGGTGTGTTAATAAATAGAGTAAATGAAAAAAATAAAGAAAATGTAAACATTTATTGTGGTTTTTTAAATGATGTAGACGCTCCAGTTGATAATCCTTTAAATACACCAAATTATATGCCAAATTTTAATTTAGATTAATAAAGGTTTTTAATTGATTTATCATATCTATATTACTTAATTTCTTGACGATATTGAAAATATTCTGAATTGATTTCACTCTATCTAAATAAGATTCATCTTTTCTTTTAAAAAAGAAAAACATATAAATAAAAAGAATAAATAACACTCCCAGTATTAATAGTGGTGATAAAACAATTATCCAAACAAATGACTTATTGTTTCTTCTATATAAGAACTCCAAAAAGATTGTTGCCAAAATCAAAATCAGAAAATATCTGAAAACTTCAGTTTTTTTTTTCCTGTAAAAAGTTTGAATAAATACAATACCTAGATACGATATAAAATATATTAAAACTGGTAAACTTAGATTTATCAAGTATCCCAACATCTACTATTCTAAAATATTTTATTTTTTGGTATTGAATTTATATCTTTTTTTTTTTATCTTTAAATATTACCTCTCCCACTTTCTTTCCTACCTCAGCATGACTTGATATCTCGAATATATTATCATCTATAATATAGTATTCTTTACCTTTCAGTTTCTTAATGACTCTACCAGGTAGGTCTTTATTTGGGCTATTTTCAAGAGTCTCATCTTTTCTTGCTTCAACTTCAGTGAAAGAGGGCTCACTTTTTTCAACTGTTACTGAGTCAGAATTTGAGGTTTCAACTTCAGTGAAAGAGGGCTCACTTTTTTCAACTGTTACTGAGTCAGAATTTGAGGTTTCAACTTCAATGAAAGAGGGCTCACTTTTTTCAACTGTTACTGAGTCAGAATTTGAGGTTTCAACTTCAGATAAAGAAGGCTCACCTTTTTTAATTGGTACTGGGTCAGAATTTGAGATTTCAACTTCAGATAAAGAGGGCTCATTATTAATTGGAAGTGTTTGATGTTCTTTCAAATTACTATCTGATTTCTCAAAGTTTTTTTGTCCATTAATTTCTTCCTCTTTTCTCTTTTTATTAATAGATATATTTTCATCTCTAAGATTTTTAATGACCTGTTCTTTAGTCTTTAGAATTGATTTTAGAATTTTAACTTCTTCATTTTTAGATGTTATTTGTTCAGTCATTGATTTAAAAATAGAAACTTTCTTAAAATTATCCATTTCTTGTATTAATTCATCTCTTTCAGTTTTCAGTAATAAAATCTGTTCATTTTGTTTCTCGAATTGTTGTTTATAGTCAAATAAACTATCCAAATTCATATCTGATAGGCATTCTTCAATAAACCCACTTACTTTATTTTTAATAATTTTCTTAATCTCATCAGAAGAGCTCATTTATAAAAATAAGTAAAATTATTTTTAAATAATAATTACTTATTTTTTTTATAAATAATACTTGAAAACATTCTTTTTATCTATATTTAAATACTTAAAATGATGGACTATTTATTTTTTAACTTTCTTACTACTTTTTTTTGAGCTTTTTTGTCTTGCTTTCTGAGTATCGATTTTTTTGCAGTAAGGTTCAAATTTAAAAGAAACATTAATTTTTTTTCCAGTTTTTTTATTCTCAAGGACAGTTTCATTAGCTTTAGGCATTTTTTTTCTTCCTACTTCATAAGCATATTCTTTTTGAAGACTATCTCTGGTTGATTCTCTCAAGAGAATTCTTACAGAGCAAGGACCATGTTTAGATTTCTTTCTTACCCATTGACTAAACATACTTGCTGCAGCACTGCTAGGTTTCTCACGATAAGCTTTACTTTCAAACTTTTGTCCATTAATAGAAAGACAAACAAAAGACCTGACTGGTTTCCTAGATCTAGCGGTAGTCTTAACTTCTCCACTTATAGGATTAGTTACTCGTGCACTTCTTCCTGACATTTAATTTATACTTTAAGTAAAGATTTTTTTTTATCTAATACTTTTTTTAATTGTAATAATATTTTAGTCTTAATATTTTCAGGGATGTTGTTGAAATCTATTAGTTGTCTATTCAAATCATAAATTTCTTTTGATCCTAAATGTTTATTGAAAAGACTCTCTAATTTGTCCTCATTAATATATTTGATTGCCTTCTTAACTCCAAATCTAGGAAAACATCCTTGAATATTATCACTTTTATCTCCAATAATAATTTTAACCTCTAAATCTAAAGAGCTATTACCTAATGATTTATCTCTCAAGTTATTTTTTTTCTTGTTTAAAGTAAATATCTCAGTATTATCGTTCAGAAGCTGTAGGTAATCTTGATCACTGGCGATAATTATAATCTTATGTTGGTCTTGAAGATATTTAGTAATCACCGCTACTATATCATCAGCCTCAGCCTGCTCACATTTAAACAATTTAATATTTTTTTTTTCTAAAATTGGATAGATAAAATCAAACAATTTTATAAATGCTTTAGATATTTGATGATCTACTTTTCTACCCTTTTTATAATCAGGGTAAATTTGTTGTCTCCATATTTTCTTTTGAGGACAATCGCAGCAAAGAAAAATATTATCATAAGGAACTTTGTATGTTTTAGATAATTCTTCAATTCCTTCGATAAATCTTTTCTCAAATTTATCCATAATAATTTTCTCATTAATTTCTTCATCATCTGGATAAGCCCTACGATACCAGCTAATAACAGCATAATATCTATAAAATGTCATATAGCTAGCATCTATTAATAAATATAAGCTCATTATCTTTTTTAATGACTCTAAATTTTAATATGTTTTTTTGATTAAAAATATTTCACGTAAAAAAAATTAAACATTAATAATTTCTCTCTTATTATTAAATTGTCGATGGGAGGGTATTCATATGATTTCTTTATTACAGAATATGAAAAGGCTAAAAAAGATTGCTCTACCGACCTATGTGTGAAGAAAAATATAATTAATCTTTTAAAAAATGAATGGGGAAGCTCATTTGTGAATTTTCAAACTTCTTTTCAAGCTTTTCAAAGACAAACCGGAGAGGATATTGACTATAAAAAAATAGAGAGTAAATATAATAAATTGTATAGAGACATGGAGACTAGTAAGAAAAGTTTAATGGGTGAAATTGATTCTCTTGATCAACTTATTAAAAGTCAATCGGGGGATACACAAAATTATAATGCTATCATTGAGGAGAGAAATAAAGAGATAAAAAAAACTTCAGATGATATACAAAGTAAGACTAGTCTTATTGATACTGCCAAAGAGGATATCTCTAATAATAAAGAAAGTAAAGATACTCTTAGTTTTTTTGGTATTTTTTCAATATCGAATGTTCCACTTAAAATAAATTACATTAAGAATTTTTATCAAATTTTTTTAATTATACTTTTAGTCTTATTTATTTTAGTGATTCAATTAATTAAAGCAAATAAAAACGATATCCGTTTTTAAGATTATATATTATAATCATTCAATATTGGTTTTTTTAATAATTTATTAAGTAAAATTAGAAAAGATTTTAGAATAAAAAAAAAAATAAAAAATGATTAATTTATTAGAACCATTTTTTTCTTGTAGATTATTATATTAGAATGACTGTTAATTATGATGATCCGGATTCAAAATCAACTAATCTTACTTATAAACCAGGTAGAGAAATAAATGATGGTGGCTCTTTGAGTAGAATCAGGGAGACCAATATAGACAATTTAGAGAAACAATATATGTATATCTATCCCAGATGTTTAGATTTATATAAAAGATGGAAATATGCTGAGTTAAATAAATACTCTGAAGCGAGTAGTTTAGAGCAACAATATAATCAATGCTCAAGTCAATTAGAGATATTAAAAAATAAATTAGATGAAGCTAATTTAGTTACTGATGAGGAGATTCAAAGTTTAAAGAGAAAAACTATTAATGAAGACAGAAAAATTTTCATTAATCAACAAAAAATAGATGATAGTACAAGTACTCTTGAGAAAAAACAAGAAATGATTCAAACTAGCAATGATAAGGTTAGAGATTATACACAGTTATATAACTCCATTAATACACAAAATATAATTTGGTTGATATTACTAATTATCTTTATTTTAGGGGCTTTAGGATTAGGAGCTGTCTATTTTGGAGTAGAAATGTCTCAATCTGAATAAGCTATTATTTAAGATTATTACAAATACTAATTTAATAACTTATATTTTTCTTTTAGCTTAATTTGTTAAGATAAAAAAAAATGTTTTAATTTCTGAAAATTATTATATTAATATAATATATATATAGTCTAAATGGAGAATTACATTGTCAAGAATGATTATAAAAATAATGAGATTTACAATAATTCCTATAATGGGATAATTGAAAATTTTGGTACATCAGGAACCTCAGAAATATCTGAGACTTCAGCAAACGACTTGTTGCTATACAAAAGTAACCCAGATGGTAATTATGATAGCACCTACTCAACTAAAACTCTAGATAATGGAGAGACTATTACTGCCTTGGCTCACTTTTTATCTATTACCAGTAGTGATTGGGGAAACTACATGACCTCTCTACAAAACGGTTATAGTAACGTAGACTCTGCTATTGCTGAAACATATTATGGAACTAGTAGTGACTCTTGGAACAATCAAGTATCAGTCCAAAAGCAAACATCAACAACCAATTATGTTATTAATAATAACACAATGAAAGACACCATTTTAACATATATGGAGGCACAAAACACTACTTGGAAAAGTATTTATGCCAATGACTCTGATTTTAAAGATAAGTTAGATAATTACATGGTTGAAAAAGCTGCTCAAAAAGTAGGAGAGGACCAAAAGAAGCCCTATGAGAAGGGTGTCTCAAAATATAATACTAATACCAATTTATTTTATGATAATCTAAGAATCGACTCTAGAAACAAATATATTAATCAAGTTCAACAATCTATTATTCAGAAAGACAAACTAAAAGATGAAATGGCTACTGCTGATATCATGACAAAGGGAAGAGAGATTCAATTGCAGAGATTCTCTTTTCTCCAGAAGAAAAGAACTAATCAATACTACAGAATAAGTGTTTTTATTCTTGGATTATGTATTATTGTTTTAGCGATTGCTCAAATGATAGAAAATTCTAATAAGATAATTGTTGGAGTAGTAATAGGAGTAATCTTGGTTCTTGGATTAGTATTTATTATTGGTAAATTAATGAGAGACTCCAAGAGATATCATCTTGACTATGATGAAGTCAACTTTCCTCCATATGAACCTTCTAAAAAAAATAAAAATAAATCCAAAAGTTGTGACAATTAAAAAAGTCAAAAAAATATATTTATTTGTAATAGAAAATTCTAGGATAAATAAATATATTATATATAAATAATAAAGTTAATGGCTACTGACAACTTTGATGACGATCCTGATTATAATACTTTAAAGTTGAAACAAAGGATGAACTCTTTAAAAACACAGAGAAAAAATATTAACAATCAAGTTTGGAATGCCGAAAGTTCCTATTATCTATCTTTGGGTGATGCTGGACTTAAAAGACTCGATGAGATAAAAAAAAAAGAAATTGAAGCTGATTACAATGAGAGAAAAAAACAATATGAGAAAATGATGAAATTTCTTTATGAAAAGTATTATGATAAATTATCAGTTCTTTATATTCAAAAAACAATGACCAACAAACAAATTGAAATTATAAATAATACTCAATATAAAGTCTTAGAACAAAGAGAAGTTGATAATAATATAACTAATGAACTTACTACTAAGAATAGAGAAAGACAGTATTACGATAATTTATTAAGAATTCAACAGAAAGAAATTAAACTGTATTCTTACATTACTTTTATCTTCATTATCTTAATAATTATTATCATGACCATGAATTACTCTAAAATTAAAGATAGATTCTTTGAGATTATCTCCTCATCACATAAAGGATTACCTGTTCAATTTATGTATGTTATCATTATTTTATTTGTAATAATAGTTTTTAGACAACTGAAATTAGCCATTTTAATATTAATTATTTACGCAGTTATTACTATATTTGTAGATAGTGGTTACTCTCTCCAAGAGCAATTAGACAAATCTAATCGTTAAAAATAAAAAACTAATTAAATTGGATTTTATTATTCTCTAATTTTCCTATTTTTATCATTCTCCCGTTCTTAAAGGACTCAAAATCATAGACATCTTTATTGTCTTTATCTAAATAATAAATTTTTGACTTATAAATAATCTTAGCTCCTCTGATGTTTTTAGTCTCTATTTGGCGATGTCGATACTTATCCTCAACTTCTTTATTTATATCAGGTACAAAGGAGTACTCAGTATGGTATTCTCCAAAGTTATAACAATTCTTATTTTCAGACCCTAGATTATTAATATTGCAGTCTATAGAAATCTCTTTTATAACTCTTAGAAAACTATTAGTTAAGTTTTTTTTCCTATTAGCAATCTCTTCTACTGTCTCATCTGAGGATAATCCTTTATCTCTTTTATATATATTTCTTACATTCTCTATTTCCTTTTTATTCAAAATTGAAACATACTGGAAAATCTCCACGTTTCTTTTTTCTTCTGGTAACTGCTCATGAGACTTGTATCTGATAGCTCTTCCTTTTACCTGTTGTATTCTTATTGGGTTCCAATAAGATTCCATAATATGTACCTGACGAACATTTTTCAAATTTATACCTTCAGCAGCACTACTTGTAGCTAAAAGTATTTGAATTACATCTCCATACAAATTATAATCTTTTGACTTCCTACTTTTTTTAAATGACTCCGGTAAATTATCATAATCATTGTTAAATACTTTTTTTATTATATCTTTTTCATCCCATGTTTCAGTTCCTGTATAATAAGCAAATTTTCTTTTTAGTTTATCATCTTCATTTAAAAAATACTCCTCCCACTCTTTTGTATTTATATTTTTTCTTACTCTAAATTGAGCATACCCATTGGATTCAAGTACCAAAGCTAGAATACCGATACCTTCCAAGGCACGAAACTGTGAGTAAATAAAGCTAGTACCTTCACTTTTTTTCAAGTTATTTAAAATATGTAGAAATTTTTTAGAGTATTTTCCAAGATTATCGTGACCTAAATAGATTTCTTTCTTTTTGTCTAGCTCCTCAAAAGCTTGCTGTTTCTGAAGCTCAAACTCTATTATTTTCTTTTTATTTCTAATATCTAAATTGTCTAAATTATTTAACTCATTGGTCTCTAATTCTAAAATCTCAATATCTTCAGAAGAACTATCAGTAGGAAAGGGTCTATTAATCTCATCAGGAAATACAAAATTACAACATTGTCTTGAAAATACTCGGAAGCAAGAATTTTCTTTCTCATTGGTATTTTTCTTATTTTTTCTAATAGGACGATTTTTTTTTATCTCTCTCTCTATTTCATGACTTCGAAGCTGTATATATTTTAGAGTTTGATGACCACTCATTTGACATTTAACCAAGTGCTCACCTTTGATTGAAGGAATTAAGTTACTTTTAATAGGCTTGTAATAAGAAACGAGTCCCATTATTCTTCTCTTAAAAATATCTTCATTTCGAATTGTCATTCTTAAAGGATGAACAAATTTACTATTGAACTCATCTTCAATCTCTGGAAAACATGTAAATTCCTCTTGACTTGAGCTTTTCACAATATATCCTTCCTTTTTTAAAAGAGAGATAATTTCATCGGTAAAATTATCTTGCTCAGAGACAGAAGGATTACCTAAATGGTCTTTAATTACACCTTTATAGATATTATTTTCATATTTATTTCTAAAAGAAAAATCATTTTTGGTAATTGTTAACATATTATCACGTTCATCGGTTAAGATTTGATCAACCTGCTCATGAGAACTTAATAATTTTCTAATATCTTTATTAGTCCATTTAGAGTTAAACTTTCGAATACGAAAATTATAGGTCTTTATATATCCTCTTAAAAGATTAAATAATAAACCAAGCTCATAAGGATAATTAATAATTGGTGTTCCTGATAAAAATATAAATTTGCTGTTTTCTGCTCTCATAAGCATTTTATAAAGCTTATTACCTATAACACCACTTCCAACCATCATAGAAATTAAATTATGTATTTCGTCAACTACAATTACTTTATTACTAAAAAAACCTTTTTCTTGCTCAAAGTTTTCTACATTTTTTACCCTAAGACCATTGTAATGAATGAACTTATAGTTTGATTTAATTAGTTCTTCTATTTGAAAATTAATCTCTTGTTTTTGATATTCGTTCAGGCTTTTATAATTTGAACTCAAACCTTGATTAATAACCCAAAAACCTTGGTATTTTTTTATAGTCTCAGGATATATCTTAAATTTATCTGAACTACTATTGGAGTATACTTTTGACCAGTTATTTTCTAATCTTAAATTTACTTCACCACATTTCTTTAATTCTTCAATGTAGTTTTTCTCTAAACTTGCTGGTAGCATTACGATTATTTTCTTTTTATTTTTTAAACTTTCAGCAACTAAGATTGAAGAGCAGCTTTTCCCTGATCCTAGACTATGATATAATAAAATTCCTCTGTAAGGAGAGTTTATATTTAAATAGTTTTGAATTAGTTGTTGATGAGGAAAAAAATCAGACTTTGGTAATTTAGAAAGATTTTTCTCTTTAAAAATCTCAAAATGATGATCAGTCCACTCTATAAACTTTTTTCTACTTGGAAGAACCCAATGCTTAGGCTCTCTCATATTTTTCTTTGAAGACAGAGATTTATTCACACTTGTTGTAGACTTGAGTTTACTCTTAATAGACATACTTTTTTGACTTCTTTTTAGATTTTTAATTAAATTATCTTTATTCTTCTGGGTATTTTTAACCATATTATTATTATTTAATTAGAAAAGAATTATTAAAAAAATAAAATTTAATTAAATATCTAAAGTTAACTAACTACTAAATAATTATACCTAATTTAATAAGACCATTTTTGGAGGCAATTTGCTCAGCCTCTTTCTTGGTTTTAGCTTTACCTGTGCCAATAATCTTCCCTTTCTCATCAGAAACTGACATTGTAAATAATTTGTCATGAGGTGGACCCTCATCAGAAACAAAAGTATATTGGGGTGTTATTTTAAAGTGTTGTTGAAAATATTTAAGAATTTGATCTTTGAAATTATTATCAACCCTAATTAAATCACACCAATCGATTCTCTCTTCTAGGAGTTTTTTAATAAATTTACTACAAACTGTATAACCATAGTTCTCTTCAGAGAAAATATTCAATAAATCCAATATCTCTTTGATTTCTTTTTTAGGAACTTTATATTTCTCCAAATTTTTAATTTTTAAAACTATTTTATCATATTTATCTTCCGATAACTTATTGAAGTACAAATACATGGCACCAATAAATGATTCAAAAGCATCCTCCATAATCCTTCTATTATTCCGTCCATCACATCTGTCTTCAACATGATTAGAAATTAAATATAGTTTATTTAACCCTAGCATCTCAGCAAAGATAGATAATTGATGTCCGCACACTAACCTTGTTCTTAGCTTAGTCATGAAACCTTCATCTTGATTAGGAAATCTCATAAATAAATAATCAGCTACTTTATGACCAATAATTGAGTCTCCTAAGTATTCAATAGTTTCATTCGATTTTGGTCTAAGCTCAATACAATTATCAGGTCTCTCAGCTAAAATTACTTTACTATCTTGATTATCTTTCTTCACATAGGATTTATGGGTTAAAGCAGTCTGCCAGATATCAACATCATCTACCTCATCATCAATACCAACCAATTTTAAAATTCTATTAATATCTTGGGCTTCTATTAGTCTATTCCTTGAATTGTAAGGATTAATAATATGTATCTTATCATCGCTGTCTACTCTACTTAGAGAACTCTCTTGTTCCATTATTCTTTTTGATTTATATACAAAATTATTAATCTTTTATATCAATATCAATTTTTAAAAATAAATGTATATATTTGATATTTAATCTAAAAGGTCTAGGTACCTGTAGAACCAAAACCACCTTCATTTCTATCGGTTTCTCCGAGGAAAGAAATATCATCTACTATAGTAACAGTAAATGGTTGTAAATTAGGAGCACAAATTTGTACAAAACGTTGATATTGCTCAATATTATATTCTTTTTCAATGAGATCAAAATAACCCATTAATTTACCTCTGTAACCACTATCAATTATTCCGACATTATTTGCTAATCTAAGAGGAGTTTTACTTAAACTTGAACGTGGATACATATAAAAACCAGATGATCTATTATTAATTATCATAGCCATCTTTACTCTAAAATCCAATTTATGAAGTTTTCCAACCAAATTAATAGTCTCATTATTCTCAGGAATAGGATAATAAATATCAAAGCCAGAGTCCGGATGTTGGGAATCTTCAATCATCCTATTATGTTCTTGAACAGCATTAATATATTTATTTTTAAGTTCATCATCACCATCTACTTGGATGTAAAGTATTGGATAATTATTCATTAATTAATATCATGAATTAAGTTTTAAATATTTTTAAATAACCAACTTTTTTTTTACATATATTATAATGGATAATCTTTTAACATCTAGTAGTGAGGAATCTACAGAGACAAACTTTTTCAAAACTTTATCCAAAATGGAAATATTTATGAGTAGTTTATTACTTGTAGTCTTGATTTTGTTAGTTGTCTATCTAGACACATTTGAGATTAATAGCTAATATTTATAAACTGTTCTCTAAAGAGTCATCGCCTACAATTAAGTTCTTACTCATAAAGGATTCATAAGATTTATAAAATAATAATTGAATATCTCTAGATACCTCATCTTCACTTAATAACCATCCAGAGAGTATTAAACTTTTGAATTTATCAATTAAGATATCAATAATAATATTTTTGGAGTGAGACCACTTATATAAGAGTTGTTCAACAACAAGTGTGAATAAATCTCTGTCTTCAAAGAAAAATATGAGAGAGCCTAAGCATTG
>MDTB01015054.1_pt1 | contig 12956 bp, 8 predicted proteins | sample 811161 | NCBI WGS metagenome assembly MDTB01 (sample SAMN05326650, study PRJNA326480) | marine metagenome | isolation source: seawater | place: Mediterranean Sea | collected 2009 | reverse complement strand
CTTTTTGATTTTTTCTTTTTTTTCTAAATCATCAACAATTTTAAGAAGAAAAACATCTAGTTTACCACTGGCCTCACCTGCCTTGATTAAGTTTACATAGACATTATCAAAGTACTGAGGATATTTTTCAAAATTCTTAGATAGTGTCACTCCACCTTCCAAGCCTTTTCTTATGTCTTCAATTACCTCTTTAATTGCAGGCGATTCAAGCTGGTCCCGTAACATTGCAAGTGTTTGCAAAATTGGTAGTCCTGCTTTTACCATAGTAGCAAACTGCTTTGAAAAAATTAAAATCTCCTCTACTTTTACTTTTTTTTTCCCAAATAGAGAAAAGCCTTTGCCTTTACCTTTGGCTTTTTCTTTTTTTTCTCCTTTTTTTTTCTTTGATTTGATTAAATTTGTAATAATTAATTTTTGCTCTTTGAGTTTAAAAGACGCTTCGTCTTGATTTAGAGCTTCTATTTCACCTTCAATATATTTACCTGCAGAAATGCCTTTATAAGAAAATATTTCCATTACTAACTAGCTGATAAAACTCGCTCAAATTCCCTAAAACTTAATTCTCCATTAGCAATCATTCTTCTTCCCATATCCTGCATAGTTTGAAAGCCTTCTTTAATTGCAATTTCTCTTAGTTCAGGTGTTGTAGCTTGTCTTAAAATTGCTTCTTTAATTGGTTTTGAGACAACTAATATTTCATAAATTCCTTGTCGCCCTTTATAACCACTATCTTTACATTTTGCACAACCCTTACCTTTTACAGCTTTTGTTCTTGAAGCCTGCTCGGGTGAAAAACCAAGATCAGTTAAAACTTTTGGTGTTACATCATCATCAGGAACTCTGCAATCTTTGCAGTTTCTTCTTGCAAGTCTTTGGGCAAGAACCATTTGGGTTGCAGCACTAATTAAATAATCAGGTGTTCCCATATTTTGTAAACGTGTAATAGTGCTTGGCGCATCATTAGTATGCAATGTGCTAAATACTAAGTGACCTGTTAATGCAGCTTTTAATCCGATATCAACCGTCTCTTTATCTCTCATCTCTCCAACTAAAATTATTTCAGGATCTTGACGTAAAAAAGATCTTAATGCAGATGCAAATGACAACCCTATATCATCTTTTATTTGAACTTGACCAACACCATCTAATTCATATTCAACAGGATCTTCTGCTGTTAAAATATTTAAGTGAGGTTTGCTTACCTCTTTTAAAATACTGTAGAGTGTTGTTGATTTACCTGAACCGGTTGGGCCAGTAACTAAAATAAGACCTTGAGTACTATGAATAGATTTTCTTAAACTTTTTAAATCTTGATCTTCAAAATTTAATTGTTCAAGTGTTATATCGCCAGCATCTTTATTAAGAATCCGCATTACAATTCTTTCATTATTAGCTGTTGGCAAAATTGATAATCTTAAATCTACAACCTTTCCATCTATCTTAAAATTTATTGCTCCATCTTGAGGTAATCTTCTTTCTGCAATATCTAATTTACCCATAATTTTAAAACGAGTAACTACTGCACCATAATTATCATGTAAAAACTTTTTGTATTCCTCTTGCTCTTGAAGCATTCCATCTAATCTATATCTAACCCGTGAGGAGAATCTATAAGGTTCAATATGAATATCACTTACACCTAATTTAATCGCTTCCGCAACAACAGCGGTACTAAATTTAATTACTTCAGACTCGTTTTCTAACGCTTCAATTTCTTCCTCTGGCTTTTCTTCTAAAACTTCTCCAGCATCTCCAAGCTCAGAGTCGAAGGTTTTGGTTCTTTCTTTATTATCTTGCCTGATAGTTTCAGTTGTTACGTCTCCGCTTTCGCTTTGTAGTTTTTGAATGAACTCAGATATTTGAGATACTTTTGCTGCGTGAAGTTCAATATTCTTTTTTGTAATTGCTTTCAAATTTCTCATTAATCCAAGTTTTGAACTATCTGAAATTGCTATATGTAAATCTTTTCCATCAACTTTAAATGGTGCAACAAAATTCATGTTAATGTAATTAGATGGAAGAACAGATTTAATTTCATCTGTGATTTGAACTTTCGATAAGTCTGCAACTTCTAAGCTTTGTTCTTTAACCAAAACATCTAGAATTTTATCTTCATCACATAATTTTAATTCGAAAACTGCATCAATTTGTGATTTATTTTTTTCGGAACTAACTTTTTTTATGTTGGGTAAATCTTTTCCTGAAATAATATCGTTATCAATCAAAACATTGATTAAGTTTATTTCACTTTCTCTACTTATTTTTAACATTCTATAAAATCCGTGGTGCAATAAATATTAACATCTCTTTTAATGTATCCTTTTTTTCAGTACCTTTAAATAGATTTCCTAAAACAGGTACATTTCCTATTCCTGGTAATTGTTGCTTTTGATCCTTTATATCGTTTTTCTTTATTCCACCAATGACGACTATATCTCCATCTGCAATTAAAAGTTTTGTTTCTATTTGCATAGTGTCAATTGATGCAGCAGCACCTGTGTTAGCTTTCACAGAGTCATTTTTGACTGAAATTTCTAAAAGTACGTTTCCATCACCAATAATACTTGGAGTAACTGCTAGTTCTAGAACGGCTGGTTTAAATAGAGTATCCGCGCCCTCTGAACCTGTTGCCTGATATGAAACTTCTTCACCTTGTTTAATAAGAGCAATTTGATTATCTAAAGTAAAAACTTTAGGATTAGAAATAGTTTTTCCTAAACCAAGTTTTTCTAATGCTGTTATTTCGGCTTTTAAAACTGCTGATCCTGTCCTTTTCAATATACCGATACCACTTGTTGCAGTAGCTGCGGATGAACTAAAATCTGTAAGTGACCCCTCACCACCGTCTAGAGTACCTGTTGTATTAGTTATGCCAGCGTTTGTCATCGATCCACCTATTACACCACCAACGGATTCTTGGTTTCTTTGATAGGCTCCTCCTAATCTCGTACCAAGTGCTTTTTCAAAATCTGAATTTGCCTCAACTATAAATGCCTCAATTAAAACTTGTTTGGTTTTTACATCGATCTCACTTAAAATTTTATCCACCACATCTAAATCTTCAACTTTACCTCTTACGATAATTGATCTTGTTGTAACTTCTTCAGTAATTTGTATTGGTGAAAAACTACTTTCACCTGTAGTGGCGAATAATTCAGTAATAGTGGTCTTAGCTTGTGCGGGTGAAATATAGTAAAGTCTAAAAATTTCAGAAACAATTGGTTCAACTGAGTCCTCTAATTCAACTTTCTTTTTAACCGCTGCTGCTCTTGTAGATTTATATGTTTCTTGAGCAGTTAAAGTTGATGGTGTATGCACTCTAATTAAATTACTTGATACATCAATATCAGCAGCAAAGTTCTTCATATCTAGTAAAGCATTAAAAGCTTTATCCCAAGGAACGTCAATTAATTCAGCTGAAATCGAACCTGCCACCTCATCTCCAACTAAGACATTTATGTCCCCAACTTTACCCATCAATTGCATTGCCTCTGCATAATCTAAATTTTTAAATCTAAAAGATACGTTTTGTTTTAATTCTGTAAATTCATCTGGTATTAATAAATAATTTCTTTTTTGTTGCGCTGATATTTTTTTTCTTTTTTGTAACGCTTTTGTGTCTCCTTCAACTGGCTTTGGTCCCATCTCGACTGTTTTTTCAATCTCTATTTGTCCTGATTTTCTAATATCTTCTTTTATAAGAGGTGTATTGTGCTTGAACCCTTTATTTTTTTTTGAAAGGGAATTTGTGGCACAACCATTTAAAAAAAATAACAGTAGTGAAATTAAAGAAATTGTTTTTATTAATTTAATATTCACTTTTCTCCTTTATCTGATTTTTAAAATTCATTATTAAATATTTTTCCTCAGTTTCAAAAACGGCTTCTTTAGTTGTCATATCAACTAATTTTACGCCGTCACTTACCTCTTCATACATAGCAACAGTAATTACTTCGCCATCTTGATTAATAAGAGAGATGAAACTTCCAGAATCTGACTTTATTATTCCAGTTAATTTGTAAGTGTATAAATCTATTCTTTTCTGTTCAGTTGCGGGAGCTCCTTCTTCTGTTATTATTTTAACTCCGCCTGAAAAGGATGAGTCCCCAACAAATGGGTCATTCAGAGGTAAGGCTTCTTCTTTTGAGGAATTATTCTTATCATGATTGTCGGCGAACAAATTTGTGCTGAAAATCAGTAGAGTTACCAAAACTAACTTTGTAAGTATTTTACTAAAAAAACTCATCTGCTAGCCCCACTATTGTTAAAGTTCCACTTACTTTTATCGCTCCAGTTGAATCTGACTTAACCACTTGTATCTTTTCTGATTCAAAATTCAACATCTTATTAGATAAAGATAAGGCTCTTTTGAATTTTATATATCCTAAAAAATTACCATTAATCTCAAATTTTACTGGTATCTTGTAATATGCAATATTTTTGATTGCTTCTTTTTTATTTTTTGCTTTTTTCTTTTTCTTTTTCTTTTTCTTTTTTTTCTTACCTTTATTCAATATGTCTGATTTCGATACTTCTGTTGGTTTCCCTTTTTCAATAACAGAGATGATTAAACCATTGATGGTAGCAAATTCACTTAAATTTTGATATAGCCCCTCTACTTCCGCTTTTGAGTGAAATAGGGTTGAATAATTTTCATATTTAGGTTTAATTTTTTTAATTTTTCTTTTCACAGAGATAATATCGTTATTAAATTTTACTATCTCGGTCTGTTTGGTATTCATATCGGTGATTTGTGCTTTTTTTTCTTTAACAATTGGATTTAAAATAACGTAGTAAATTATTAAGAAAACTATTATTGATCCTAAACTTATACCAATTTTGATTAAAGTTTTTTTATCAGCAAAAGCTGTTACTTTTGCTTTTATATCATCCATGTTCAAATTTTTTAATTCGCTTAAATCCATAATTATCCTTTAACCTTTACAAAAACTTTAAATCCTTTCATTGTTTGGTCACCAGCTTTAACTCTAGGCATTTTCATAGAAGATAATGAAGCTTGAGTAATTAAGTTTTTAGATTGCAAATTTCTAATCAATTGCAATATATCATTATCACCAGCAGCAATTCCGGTTATAGAAACCAATCTTTTTCCATCATACTCAACAATGTCAAACTTTACTCTGTTAGGAACACTGCTTGCAATCTGTGCTAAAACTCTATAACTCAAATCCTTGTTAGACTTTAAACTACTGCTCAATTTAAGAGTGGCCATCATCTTTTTTAATTCTTTAGACTCTTTAGCAAGTTGATTTGATTTTGACGTATGTTCTGCAACTACAGTATCGTAAAGTTTAAGTTTATTGTTGTAGCTATAAATATTCCAGAAAGCTAATGTAAATAAGATTAGGTATACTCCAACTACAGCACCTACAAATCCTTTGTAAGCAAAATTTGAAAAGGCTTTCATTTTCTTTTGCTTAATCATTCCTTCTCTATTTGGCAGGAGATTTATATTTTTTACTGCAGTTACAAATTTATAATATCCAAATACATCAAGCTTTCTAAAAGCAAGACCAACGGTTGTTGAAAAATATGAACGGTTACTTAAATTAATTTTACTCTCTAATTGTTGAGGTATTTTGAGACCTTCGAAAGGGTCAAATAAATTAAACCCTGTATTTATTAAAGTTTTTCTAAAACTTGATAAGTAATCTTCAACATTTTCTAAATTAGAAACAACTTTAATATTTCTAACTCTTTTCTCATATTTCGTCTCAAAATCCTGAACTGCTTGTTTAACTTGTGTCATAAAACGTCTTACCAATGCATCTTTTTCCTCTTGATCCTGAGACTCTTTTAAAATTTTTCTATCTTGGCCACGTAAGAAAATGTCAGTAATTATTGGATTATTATTGTATAAAATCATTACGTAATTCTCATCCAAACCAAATTCTAACATTGCAGTGAAATTGGTATCTTCTGTTTTATTTGAAATTTGATTTATTTGATCGACTGCAGATTTTAAAGCAAAACATTTAACATCTATAATGACAGGATTTAATCCACTATTTTTAATAATGTTTGTGTAATTGTTTATGTCAGCTAATTTTGAAGCAACAAATAACATGTCCATTGTATTATCTTTAGAATTTCTATTGATAACTTGATGAAATATTAAGTAATCATCTAAATTATCTGTTAACTGAACTAAATTTTCCCATAATGAGTTAGTATCAATTGCTTTCTTTAATTCTTCGTCATTCATTAATGGAGCTGTTACAACTCTGATTATCGCATTAGTAACTGGGATAGCAATTGCTGCATTAGGTGTAGATATTTTTGATTTTTGTAAAGCAATGTTTAATTCATCACTTACTTTTTGTTCATTATCAACAATAGCTGCGTCTTCAGGTAAGTTAATTGGATGAACATAAAATCTTTCTAAAACCCATTGGTTAGCTTTATTTGACGAAATTTGTGTAAGTCTAATTTCTTTATTTGTAATTTCAACACCAACAATTTCTTCTCCTTGTGCTGTCTTTTTTCCTAATTTTGATTTTAAAAAATTATTAAATTTTTCTTTAACTTTATCTTTGTTAAAATTCATTTTTGGACTATTCGAATCTTTTTTTCCAAAAGATGGTGTTTTAAATTTTATATCCTTAAATTTATTCAAGAAATTTTTAACTTTTGATTGTTCCTCAATATTTGGTTCCTCTGTCTGGCTTAAAGAAATATTATTTTCAGTCTCTGGTTTTTTCTCAATAATTTCTTTATTCGTTTTTTCCGATAAAGGCACTTCTTCTTTAACTGGCGATGTTGTTTCTGTTGGAATAGTTTCAGCAGAAACTTTTTCTGAATTTTCTGTTTGTATTTGTGTGTCAGTTACCTCTAAAGACTTTTGTTCTAACTCTTTCTGATCTTTTTCTTTTTGTGCATGAACATCATCAAACCATTTTTCTAAAATAGGAATAGCCTCTTCTAGGTTTGGCGTTCCTGATGATGAAATTTTTTGTTTTCCATCTATATAAAGTCTGCCAACCCAATTTTTTGATTTAAGTTCACCTTTATATTTATCTTGTCTGACATAAATGTGTAATCTGTCATCTTTCTTATGAATTACCTGATGCTCTTTTTTTTCCTCAGTATTTTCTGTAGTATTTTCAGCTGATGGACTTTCACTTTTAACTTCCTCCTCCTTATTGTCCTCACTTTCATTAAGATTAGTTTCAGTTGTTAGATTTTCTTTAATTTCATCACCCTCAGGTTGTTTATTGTCATTACTTTCATTAAGATTAGTTTCAGTTGTTAAATTTTCTTTAATTTCATCATTCTCAGGTTCATTATTGTCTGAAGTTTGTAAAATTTGTTCATTTGAGGTTTCTTCCTCCTTTTTAGTATCAGAAGTTGATTCAACTGCTGATTGATCATCTTTATTTTGATCACTCTTATCTATTATGACACCAAATTTTTCTTTTTCCTTATCATCCATAAATTTTATTTATTAAATATTCATTTATTCTAACACAAACTTTACGAATCTCTAACACAATTAAAAAAAAAGTCTAACACAATATTCAACTTAAGGTGGTCATTTTGAGTTAATTAACCAATTATTATTGATTTTACTGGTTTTTTAAAGAAATTAATAAAAATTAAAAATTTTTTTTTTATAATTAATTTAATCGAAACTCTAACACAATTAGATTTAACAAATTGTGTTAGAGTGAGACACTTTAATTTAAAATACAAAAAAGTGAATAAAATCAACATTTTTTAAATTTAAAGCTTAAAGTTGAAAATTTGTGTTAGAGTTATTTTTTTGTGTTAGAGATAGTTATTTTTAATTTAAATAAATTTTATTTAGGAAATTTTTATTTTTTTTTTTGGTTTAATATTATGAAATTACAATATTTTTTACAAAAAAAGGATTAAATTTTTAATTACAATCATAAATTGTACAAATTTTTAAAAAAAAAGTCATATTTTTTTAAATTTATCAAAATTAAAATATAAAATTTAACTTTTACAATAAAAGATCATACTTTTAAATTTCTACATATGATTTAAAATTAATATCAATATTAATTAACTAATCAAAAATATTTTTTTTAAATTAAAAGTTGTCTTAGCATTATTTTAATTACTCGATTAGCGATCTGCCTGTTATGTCTGTAGTAAATTGTTGATATACCATTACAGATAATGTCTCAACATTACTGATAACTCTATTATAATCAAAAGACCAATTAACTTTAGTGCAATCTAATTCTTTATAATAATAAACCTTTGTTTTTGGTATCGATGGATCAATTTCTTCAGTAAGTACATTTAATAATCTTGTTTTTTTATCAATTGCAAAATTATATCTACACACATTAGAAGTTGTCCAATAAAATATTACAGAAATCAAAATGGCAATGAATGACATAATTTTTGTTAAACTCATTGAACACTGTCTACCGTTACGATTGTTAAATCATCTTTTTGAATCATTCCTGCTTTGACAATATCTTCAATCATTAACTTTAATCTTTTATTATTTGGTGTGTGTTGATATTTCTTAATATATTTTTGAAAACCTTCTACCTCAAGCATATCACCTGATGGATCTCTTATCTCGGTTATGCCATCTGTAAAAATGTACATTGAGCTATCAGAAAAATCTGTAGTGGTTTCTTTGTATTTTATTTTTGAAGTTATACCTAGTGGTGGACCAGCTTCAGAAAAATTTGAAAACTTTTGTTCATTATCAATTACGAGTGGCGGTTCATGACCTGCATTTGATAATAATAATTCTTTTTTGTTACTGTCATAAATTCCAATCAACATTGTTACAAACATTCCTCTTGCAGCAGTCTCGCATATTTCTTTGTTAAGTAAATTTAAAAGATCTGAAGTTGAAAAAATAGTTTTGCTTAAGCATCTATATAAACTTGATGCCTTTGACATCAACAAAGAAGATTTAATACCTTTGCCAGAAACATCAGCAACACCAAAACCATATATTCCTTTTGCTATTTCAGAAAAATTATAAAAATCACCAGATACGACTTTCGCTGGAATATTTATTCCAGCAATTGGAAAATTTTCATCTTTGTTTTGAGATAATAAAGTTTTTTGTATTTCACCAACTATTTCTATTTCCTTTTGCATTCTATTTTTATCAATCAGTTCTTTTGCCATTTTTGCATTTCGAATTGCCAAAGCAGCAGGGGCAGATAATGTCTCTAATAGTTTTCTATCATTCTCCTCAAACAATTTTGATGATGTCTTTTTATTAAGACAGTGAATTACCCCAATACATTCGTTTGCAGCAATTAGTGGTGAACAAAGAACTGAATAAGTTGTGAAATTAGTTTTGTTATCTAAATCAAAATAGAACTCGGCTATTTCTCTTACATCTTTTCTTACATCACCAACTCTGATACATTTTCTTTGAAGAACTGCTTTGCCCATTACTCCTTGAGTTAACGGTATCTCGTATTCGTCAAGGTATGATTGATACTTGGACGCAATACATTGAAATACTTGTTTTTTTTCATCAATCAAAAATATGTTTGCAGCCTGAGCGTTTATTCTTTTTATGATTACTTCTAATGCAGTTTGCAAAGTTTCATTTAAATCTAAAGAGGTAGCAAATTCTTGGTTCATTTGCGTAATGATTGCCAAATCTTGGTTTAAATCGTCCTCTTTATTAACTGGTTCAATTTTTTTTGGTTTAAAAAACATTTTAATACTAATTTTATATCCTTTTATAATTGGCATTCTAACTCTTTTTTGGTAATTTTAATAGCTATGGAAATTATCATAAATTCACCAGGTTTATATTTGCATGTTCAGGATGCAATGGTTTTTATTCAATATTGCATTGATGGAGTTATAAATTTCGCTGCGCAATTTAAAATCTAATTAGTGATTTTTGTTTTTTTTTTTATTTTAGGAAGTATTTGGGGTAGCTTTTCTAATGTTTGTATATTTAGATTACCAAAAGACAAGGGTGTTGTTTTAAGTCGTTCTTTTTGCCCTAAGTGTAAAAAAATTATAAAATGGTACGACAACATTCCGTTAATATCGTTTTTATTTTTGCAAAGAAAATGTAGAAATTGTAACTATAAAATAAGTTTTCAGTATTTTATTGTTGAGTTATTAACTGCAATAAATTTTTGTTTGATCTATTACATCTATGGATTGAGTATAACTACATTGTTATTAATAATTTTAAGTATATTTTTTATTATAATATTTTTTATTGATCTGAAACACTTTATCATACCTAATGAGTTAACTTTTCCTTTAATGTTTATTGGTTTTGTAAAATCATTTTTTCCTAATTTAGATATTGAAATTTTTCCAAATTTTATTAATTCATTAGTTGGTGGTGTTCTTGGTTATATAGTTATATGGAGCATCATTTTTCTGTACAAAAAAATAAAAAATAAAGAGGGTATGGGTTTAGGTGATGCTAAACTTTTATCAGCAATTGGTTTTTGGTTTGGATGGGTAAGTGTTCCAGTTATAATTTTCTTTTCATCCTTAATAGCTTTAATCTACGTTTCTCCAACGTTGATTAATAAATCTAAAAATTTATCATCACAAATTCCTTTTGGTCCATATCTAATTGTTGGAACAATAGTTTATATAATTTTTGGAAATCAAATAAAATTGTTATTGTTTAATTATTAGTAGTTCTCTCTCCAAGAGTCTCTAAATGATCTAAATTGTTTTTCACTAGCCAAAATTTGAACAAGAGTATCTTCAGTTGAGTCTGGACCTGCAAGGTTCGCAAACATTTTTCCCCCAAAGACTACTAGTTTAGATAAAATACCTCCCCCTACTTTAAAGCAAGTTCCTTCTACTACAGAGCTATCGATATGAAGTGTATCTAATGAACCACATTCATCGTCGTAAGTACACACATACGCAGTTCCCAGATCACACGCATTTCTATTTGGTTCGTAGATTGGGAAATAAACCTTTCCTCTATGAACTGTCGGTGCTGCAGAAGTTTTTCTAAATTTATTAACGGTAGTTGCAAAAGGATTAGTATCAGGAGTGCCTAAATGAACTCTCCATGCATTTGTATTATTTGTTACTTCGCAAATTGGATAAACATTACCTGTTGTATTTTTACATGTAGAACTATCACCTATTTTTGGAGTTTTATTGCTTCCTATTATAGTAGCAGCATCTAAAACGAATGATTGGCTTCCACTAAGTAATGGTGGTGAAGATTTTGAAATAAAATTTGGAAAATCACGGTCTCTGATACCATAAACAATATTATCCATTTCGCTTTTACCGTCTTCACCTACGGTCTCTGATATTCTATTAAAATTACCAGTTCCACCGAATAGCCAAAGATTTCCAGAGTCTCCACCAATCGCAGCATCCATCTCGAAAAAACTATATCTTTTGTTTTTAAAATCAGCTTCTAGATTCATTATAGTTTGTTGTTCATATAAAGTGCCTTCAGAGGTTAAATTTATTTTTGTAATTTTGCCCTCTAGGTCATTTACATAAACCAATGCACCCCGCCAGTCAGCTGAAAGTGCATTATTTGCTGTAACGACAACTGGGGTTGAAGGTACTGAATTTGTAATTGGGCTGGCATTAGTAAATGTGCCTGTGATACCCATCTTATAACCATCTTTATCAGTATCTAAAATCCTCATAAAACCATTATTTTCATTTTGAGAGGACCCGTATAAGCTACCAGCTTTATGTTCCAGTTCAAGATCATCATCTTCTTCTGCACCTCCCTCTAAATCTACAATAAAGACACCTGAACCCACACATTTAGTTCCTGAACCCATGCCTCCCCCCATAACTGCAACGTAACGATCAGTTAAAATACTACCATTTCCAGTTTTAGATGGTATCCTGAAAATTCTTGGAGTGGACCATGTTTCACCCAATCCACTGTAATCGTATGCTTTATTATTCATGGCTTGACCTTCACAAGTCGTTTCTATTTTTATTCTGCTTGAGGCTTCATCAGCTTCTCCTTGATTGGCAGTAATAACTTTATCAAAATCTACTGTCAAAGTTGATCCTGAATATGTTGCTGTTACTCCAACCATTGGAATCCAATCATCGCTTATTAACTCTGAAACTGATAAAATTCCATCTTTAACGGTGCCATTAGAATTAACAGCACTATCTGGTAATACTATATCAAATGTAAATAATTCATTACTATAACAAGTAGTTGCTCCCGTATCATAAGTTAAATTTACAAAGTCTGAAGAATCTTTACACTGTGCTTTTAAATCCCTATTAGTAAAATAATCTGCTTCAAAATCATCTGTGTCGTCACCAGGTGTATCATTATCATTCGTATATTTGCCTAAAGCTAAATCTTTTATTTCTGCTTGCTCATAGATATCAGCCGCATGTTTAGCTTCATTTGACTCTGTTAATGCAAGTGTAGCTCTCTCATATGGTAATCTTATTATTTTACCATTATGATCTACTCTTATAACCTCTTTGTTATAAGAGTCGTTATATATAGAAAACATGTGTAATGGCCCTCTTCCAGGTACTCCCTCACTTCCAGCAGTAATTTTAGGATTAGTTACATCTAATAAAGAGAATCCTGAACCTCCACGCCCATAAGGCACAAACAATAATGTTCGCCATGATTTTTTCGACTCGTACGATGATCCATCTGGACTAAGTCCATTTATAAAAGCATCATGTGCAACAGGTGATCCATCGACACCAAATATTGCATTTGTTCCACCAGCTTTTTTATTTGATAAAAACTCACCATCATAATTTTTATTAATTAAGAGTGGTAATTGAGCTGCAATCATAGGAGGCACAAATGCCCATTCCTCAGATCCATCTGAGGCATTAATTGCATGTAACATTCCACCATTTGAACCTGCATAAATAATTTGTGCTCTTCTTTGATGTCTCACTTTAAAGTTTTGATAACCTTTACTAGACCTCCAGTAAGCCTCTTCATTATTACCTTTAAAATTTGTACT
>MDTB01222125.1_pt1 | contig 12958 bp, 12 predicted proteins | sample 811161 | NCBI WGS metagenome assembly MDTB01 (sample SAMN05326650, study PRJNA326480) | marine metagenome | isolation source: seawater | place: Mediterranean Sea | collected 2009 | reverse complement strand
TAATCAAATGTTCTTATAATGTTCTATTGATTTCAATGTTATATAGTATATTAACATTATTGTAACACAACATATAGTTGTTTATTAACAATTAAGTCAAAAAACAAAGGAAAATATGAACAAAAACGTGTCTTTGGCAATAAAAAAAGCTGTGGGTAGTATAGGCCAAAAAAACCAAAACGAACTTGAAAACAATGGTCCTAAAAAACCAGACTTATTTTCTTTAACAGGTGAAACAGAATTATTTCAAAATGCTAAAGGCATAACTATCAAAATAGATAGATCTAGAGACAACAATTTAACAGATTTTGGCAGGGCAACTCTCAACGATCGTTACCTTGGACAAAATGAGAGTTTTCAAGATCTGTTTGCGAGAGTGGCAAGCACATACGCAGATGATAATTTACATGCGCAAAGATTATATAATTATATTAGTAATTTATGGTTCATGCCAGCAACTCCTGTTTTATCTAATGGTGGAACCGAAAGAGGATTGCCGATTTCATGTTTTTTAAACGAAGCTAACGATAGTCTGGAGGGAATAACTAATCTCTGGGAAGAGAACGTTTGGTTAGCAGCTAGAGGTGGAGGTATAGGAAGTTATTGGGGAAATTTAAGATCAATAGGTGAAAAAATAGGAAAAGTAGGAAAAACTTCTGGGATAATACCTTTCATAAAAGTTATGGACTCTTTAACTCTAGCAATTAGCCAAGGTTCTTTAAGAAGAGGATCGGCAGCTTGTTATTTACAAATTGACCATCCTGAAATTGAAGAATTTATTGAAATGAGAAGACCAACTGGTGGTGATGTTAACAGGAGATCGCTTAACCTGCATCACGGTGTTTTAGTTACAGACGAGTTTATGAGAGCGGTAGAAACTGGTGGACAATGGGCTTTGAGAAGTCCACATGATGGCACAGTTCAATCGACCATACCTGCAAGAAATTTATGGATCAGACTGTTGACTGCAAGAATTGAAACAGGCGAGCCTTATATTATTTATATCGATACTGTTAATAGACAAATACCACAACATCATAAACTGGCAGGACTAAAAGTTAAAACATCAAATCTTTGTAGTGAGATTACACTTCCTACAGGAAAAGATAATGACGGAAATCAAAGAACAGCTGTTTGCTGTCTATCTTCATTAAATATCGACACCTATGATCAGTGGAGTGAAGATCCTCAATTTATAGAGGATGTTATGAGATTTTTAGATAATGTAATGACAGACTTTATTGACAAAGCGCCCGATGAATTTGCTCATGCAAAATATTCCGCAATGAGAGAGAGAAGCGTAGGTTTAGGAGTTATGGGATTACATTCTTACTTCCAACAGAAAAAAATTCCTTTTGGATCAGTTATGAGTAAAGTTTGGAATAATAAGATTTTTAAACATATCCAAGAAAAAGTTGATGCTGCTTCAATAACTTTAGCTGAAGAAAGAGGAGCTTGTCCTGATGCAGCTGAATACGGAATTAAAGAGAGATTTTCAAATAAAACCGCAATAGCTCCAACTGCTTCGATTTCAATTATATGCGGGGGTACTTCTCCTGGAATCGAACCTATTGCCGCAAACAGTTATACTCATAAAACTTTATCTGGTTCTTTTAATGTTAGAAATAAATATCTTAAAAAAATTTTACAGAAATACGATAAAGATACAGACGATGTTTGGTCAACTATTACCACGAACCAAGGTTCTGTTGCTCATTTGGAGTTTTTATCTGCCGAAGAAAAAGATACTTTTAAAACAGCTTTTGAAATCGATCAAAGGTGGATTGTAGAATTAGGCGCTGATAGAACACCAAATATATCCCAAGCTCAATCAGTTAATATTTTTGTACCAGCAGATATACATAAAAAAGAGCTTCACGATATTCATTTTCAAGCATGGAAAAAAGGTTTGAAAAGCCTTTATTATTGCAGATCTAAATCAATTCAAAGAGCTGAAAATGTTAATAAAGGATCTTCAACAGATGTGACAAAAAATGTTTATTCAGCAAAACAAGAATCAAATAAAGAAAACAATAACTATGAGGAGTGTTTATCATGTCAGTAGCAGAAAAAGTTAAGTCAAAAATTATACAACCTAATAAGATGGGCTTATTAGTAGAAAATCCAGTATATAAACCATTTAGATATCCATGGTGTTACGACGCATGGTTAACACAACAAAGAATTCATTGGCTGCCAGAAGAAGTACCTTTAGGCGATGATGTTAGAGATTGGCAAAAAAATCTTTCAACAGAGGAAAAAAATTTACTTACCCATATTTTTAGATTTTTTACACAAGCCGATGTTGAAGTTAATAACTGTTATCTAAGACATTACACTACTGTTTTTAAACCTACTGAAGTCTTGATGATGATGACAGCATTTGCGGCTATGGAGACAGTTCATATTGCAGCCTATTCTCATTTACTAGATACCATTGGGATGCCTGAAACAGAATATTCTGCTTTCTTACAATATAAGGAAATGAAAGATAAATACGATTATATGCAAGGCTTTGATGTAAAATCAAAACATAATATAGCAATGACTATGGCGGTATTTTCTGCGTTCACAGAAGGTCTTCAATTATTTGCGAGTTTCGCTATCCTATTAAACTTTCCAAGGTTTAATAAAATGAAAGGGATGGGCCAGATTGTAACTTGGTCTGTTAGAGATGAAACTTTACACTGCAATTCTATGATTAGACTTTTTAGAGATTTCATTAAAGAAGAACCACAAATTTGGAATGACAAGTTAAAAAATGAAATTTATGAAGCTTGTAAAACAATTGTACATCACGAGGATGCATTTATTGACTTAGCTTTTCAAATGGGCCCACTACAAGGTCTAACTGCTGATGAAGTTAAACAATATATAAGATTTATTGGAAACAGAAGACTAGAGCAACTTGGCTTAAATCCTATATATGATGTAAAGAAAAATCCATTAAAATGGCTAGACACTATGCTTAACGGTGTAGAACACATGAACTTCTTTGAAGGTAGAGCTACAGAATATTCAAAAGCTTCTACTAAAGGAAATTGGGGTGAAGTTTTCGCATAATTTTTGAGATTAACTTATAATAATTATTGGAGAAAAAGCGGCCTTAAAGGTAAATGGGGTAATATTTACTTAGAACAGTTACTTAAACACAAACCAAAAAAAATTTTGGAAATAGGAGTATTTTGTGGAGTTACTGCAAGAAACACCTGCAATTTATTAAACGATATTCATAAAGGAAATTTTAGGTATATTGGCATAGATTTATTTGGTTCCAAAAGATTACAGAAAGATGAAATAGAACCAAACTTCTTAAAAGATCAAAAATTTTCAAATCCATTTAAGAATATTTATTATAATTTTATTTTGAGAGAAAACTTGAATTCTTTACAAAGTGTTTCGAAATTTCTACGAAAATATCATAAACATATTGATTTAATAAAAGGAGATACAAATCTAGTTTTGAAAGAAATATCTATTTTAGATGTAGATTTTGTATTTTTAGATGGCGGCCATAGCTACACAACAGTTACAAAGGATCTAGAAGTTGTCTATCAAAATTTAAAAGGAAAAAAAAAGATTATTTTATGTGATGATTATGGAACGAAAAGCTTTATCCCTGAGGTTAAAGATGCAGTTGATAATTTTATTAAAATCAATAACTTAAACATAGAAATCATTGAGGAAAGGTTTGCTAAAATTATAACGTGATATGCTCAAAAACTTAACAGTATTTATTATTTGGTTTATTACCATTTTAATTGCAATAGTATGGACTTATGAAAATCCAGAAAAAGTGGAACAGTTTAAAGATCTTATTAAAAAAAAAGAGGATACTCAAGTCACACAGGTAGAGAAAAATAGTAAATTTGTAATAGCAAATTCTTTTAATCTAGAAATAAATGAAATTATTAATATTAATGATAAGACAGCTTTTTTAGTACACCCTTTGAACAAAAAATTCGATATTGAAAATCTTACCATCTACACACAAAATGGAAATAAAATTAAAAATTTCAAATCTCAAAAATTAAATCTACCAAAAAACTTTACAATGGAAAGGAATGGCGGTGTAAAAACTATGATTTTCGTTAAAGGTAAAGTTTTTGCATTAATATCTTCTAAAGAAAAAAATTGCTACTATGCTTCTTTAGCTAACACTGAAAATGGTGAAGAGGTATTTAAGACTAAATGTTTACCTGAAAAGCCAAAAAATAATGATTTTAATGGATTAGGAAGTAGCAATATTCATTTAGGCGAAAACATTTTATTTTCTTTAGGTACCCCAGAAAAACATGCAAGTAAAAACAGTCCCTTAGCGCAAATAGATGATTATAAATTTGGAAAAATTCTTGAGATAAATAAAGAAGAGTTATTTAAAAGCAGTGCAAATAATAAAATTGATGTTAAAATTTATTCAAAAGGACATAGAGTTCCGCAGGGACTAACAAAACTAAATAATAGTATTTTTAGTGTAGAGCATGGACCTAAAGGAGGAGATGAATTAAATAAAATTATAAAAGGAAATAATTATGGCTGGCCAAAAGTATCGTATGGGACAAATTATTTAAAAGATAATGGGGGTGACGGAATATCATATGTAATAAATCATCAAATTAACGGTTTTACAGAACCGCTATTTGCTTTTGTTCCATCTGTAGGTATTTCAAGTTTAAACAAATGTCCTAAGAAATTAATAAATTTTTATCAAAAACCATGTTTGATGGCTCTTTCTCTTTATGGAAACAATTTAAGAAAAGGCTACTCGATACTGATATTTTTGTTAAATGAAGATTTGAGTAAAGTAAACTCTATAGAAAAAATTTCATTAGACGATTTGGCGTTAAGACATTTTGTAACTAATGAGAATAATGATATTTTTGAAGACGAAGAAGGTAATATTTATATTTCTGCAGACAAAAGAGGGATTTTTAAAGTAAAATTTTCAGACTTTAGGTAGTTTTTATCTCTGATTTAACAACATTACTTCTCTTACTTCTTTTCCTTTATACTTTGACAAAGGTCTAATTAATTTATTTGAAGCATGTTGCTCCATTATATGGGCAGACCAGCCCGTTATTCTAGACATAACAAATATTGGGGTATAAAAATCTATATCAATCCCCATCATGTAATAAGTTGGCCCACAAGGAAAGTCTACATTAGGATGAATATTCTTTTTCTCCAACATTTCATTCTCCAAAATTTCATACATTTTAGTGTATTTTTCTTTTTTAAGAAGTTTTGCTACTTTAAACATATAATGTTTCATTGTTGGAACCCTCGAGTCACCTGTTCTATAAACTCTGTGTCCAAATCCCATCACAACCTTTTTTTTTGTTAAGGCATTTTCGATCCAATTTTTTGCCTTTTCAGGTCTTCCAATTTCTTTCATCATATGCATTACAGCCTCATTAGCGCCGCCATGAAGTGGACCTTTTAAAGAGGCTATCGCACCAGTAATCGCCCCGTGTAAATCAGATAAACTGCTTGTGATAGTTCTTGCAGTAAATGTTGATACATTAAAACTATGTTCAGCATATAGGATTAAAGAAATATCAAAAGCTCTTACTATCTCCTTGTCAGGAATTTTATTAAACATCATTTTAAAAAAGTTTTCTGAGAATGACAATTTTTTGTTTGGAGAGATAATCTGTTTACCTTTTCTAGCTCTAAAATATGCGGCTACTGCCGTAGGAGTTTTAGCAAAAATTTTCATTGTTTTACGCATATTTGCTTTGGGAGAATTATCTTTAGTATCTTTATCCTCTAAAGCCATTAGACTTACACAAGTTCTTATTACATCCATGGGATGTGCATTTCTAGGCATTCTCTTAATATCTTTTATGATCTGATTGGATAACTTTCTGTGAGATCTTTCTTCTTGAATAAATTTTTTAAGCTGTTTTTTGCTAGGTAATTCACCATGTAAAACTAAATAAGCGACTTCTTCGAAATCACATTTGTCACAAAGATCTTGAACCTTATATCCTCTATAAGTCAATGCACTGAGCTCAGGAACTACCTGAGAAATTGTTGTCTCATCGACAACTATACCTAAAAGTCCTTTTTTAATTTCATTACTCACTATTCATGTCCCTCTGTGGAAAAATCAGTAATTTTTTTTCCAGGTTTGTTGTATTTCTCATATTCTACGAGCTCATACAACCTTTTTCTAGTCTGCATTTTGTCAATAATATTATTTTGATCTCCATCTTTTAATATTGATTTTAAACCGCTTTCAACATTTTTCATTGCTAATCTTTGAGTAGTGACAGGATATATAACAATATTATATCCTAATTTTTCCAAACTTGTCTTGTTTAGCAACTTTGATTTTCCGAATTCAGTCATATTAGCTAATAAAAAACCTTTAGATATTTTTCTAACCTTCTCAAATTCTTTTTCATCCTTCATAGCCTCAGGAAAGATCATGTCAGCTCCAGCGTCTTCATAAGCTTTAATTCTTTCTAAAGTTTTATCTAATCCCTCGACAGTATTAGCATCTGTTCGAACAATGACTAAAAAATTTTTATCTTTTCTTGCTTTCACACAATCTTTAATTTTTTTAATCATTTCTTCTTTGGTTATAAGCTCCTTATTATCAAGATGACCACATCTTTTTTCTGATATTTGATCCTCAATATGACAGCCTACAAGACCTTTTTGTTCAAAAACTTCTATAGTTTTTTTACAATTTTTGAACCCAGTATCTGCATCTACGATAGTTGGCAAATCTGTTACCCTCGAAATTTGCCCCGCTCTATAGCTCACTTGTTCTAACGTTGTAAGACCAATGTCTGGTAAACCTAAATCATTAGACATTACTCCTCCTGAAATATAAACACCTTCAAACCCAATTTCTGCAATTAATTTTGCACACAATGGATTATACGCTCCTGGAAATCGAAGTAATTTTTTTGTATTTAGTATTTTTTTAAAATCAGCTCTTTTTTCTAAAGAGTTTTTTTTTGTGAAATGCATTCAAAGAATTTATATTAGAGGGACAAGTAAAAATCAAAGATTATTTAATCAAAATAAATATTCCTGTTAATACTAGTAATAAAGCCAAAGAGTACTCAACAATTTTTTTTGTATTTTTACTATTGATAAAAGACCTTAAACCTGTACCGAATAAAGCCCATAAACTTATAGTAGGAAAACATATAATTGCTGCAGTTAGACTTACAAAAGCTACACCTGTAAAAATATTTTCATCTTTAGGAAAAAAACCCGAAGCAACGGCAATAGCTATAGACCAGGCTTTTGGATTTATAAACTGAAATAGAGAAGCCTCATAAAATCTTAGCGGTCTACCAGATTCTTTTTGTTCAACACTGAACGAACCAATCATGGTCCATCCTAAATATATCAAATATAAAAAACATAAAATTTTCATATAAAATTGTATTTGAGGATAAAGAAGAAAAAGATTAGCTAAACCAAAACACGTTAAACCTATTTGAATAATATGTCCTAATGGTATTCCAATCAGATGCGGAAGGGTGCGAACAAAACCAAACTTTAGTCCCGATGCAGTTAACATAGCATTATTTGGGCCAGGTGTTACGAACATTGTAAAGTAAAAAATCGATAAAGCTGAAAATAAAGTAAAGTTAATCATAATTTATTTTTAACAATTTCTTTTAACTCAGTGAAATCTTTAATAAGATAATTATATTTTATTTCATTAGAAGTTTTTTCAGTATATCCATCCTCAATAAGTACAAATGGCATGTTTGCACTATAAGCAGCCTCGGCATCAACCTCGCTGTCACCTATCATTATACTATTGTTAATATTTCCACCTATCAATTCTAAAACATTAGTCAAATGTCTTGGATCTGGTTTATTAAAATCGAAGGTATCTGAACCTGCAACAAAATCAAAAAATTTGTTCAATTTCAATTTATTTAATAAATCGTTTGATAACTTTTCTTGTTTATTTGTACAAATGGCCAAAAGAATTTTTTTTGATTTTGCCCAAGTTAAAAATTCAACTAATCCTTTTTTAGGCTTACTTTTTTTATCAATATTTTTGCTATAAAAATTTAAAAATTCATTTGTCATGTCCTTCTTTAATTTTTGATCTGTTATTTTTTCTTTAAAGGAGCGCTGCATCATTACCCAAGCGCCTTTCCCAGCTAGCTGCTTAATATCTTCAAGTTTTTTTTCTTTAAAACCAAATTTTTTCATTACATGATTATGAGCAGCCATTAAATCTGGGGCTGTCTCTATTATAGTCCCATCTAGATCAAATAATATTGTATATAACTGAGTCATTTATAAGGGTTTTAAAAAGAAATATTTTGTGACTTATTTCCAAACCATTTCTAATGTAAAGAGAATTTTTTATGAAAACAAATATAAAATTAAAAAAAGCAAATAATTATAGGCTTATCCAAGAAAGGCTTAGAAATAAAGCTTTAAGAAAAGGAGTAAACTTAATTGCTCCAGAAACTATTTTTTTGTCAAAAGATACTTCATTTGGTCTTAATGTAACCATTGAGCCTTATGTAGTTATCAATAAAAAAGTCAAGATAGGTGACGATGTAACTATCAAATCTTTTTCTCATTTAGAAGGAGCAATAATAGAAAAAAATGTGGTTATAGGACCTTACTCAAGGATAAGGTCGGGTACTAAGTTATTTGCAGGATCTAAAATAGGAAATTTTGTAGAAACAAAAAACTCAAAAATAAAATCAAAAAGCAAAGTTAATCATTTATCTTATATAGGAGATACCGAAGTAGGTGCTAGTTCAAATATAGGAGCTGGAACAATTACTTGTAATTACGATGGAATTAGAAAAAATAAAACAAAAATTGATAATAATGTTTTTATAGGTTCAAATTCTTCGTTAGTCGCTCCAATTAAAATTGGTAAAAATGCGGTAATTGGGGCTGGCTCAGTAATAACAAAAAATGTTGAAAAAAATTCTTTGTCACTATCAAGGTCAAAACAAATAAATAAAAAAAACTATAAAAAGAAATAATGTGTGGAATAATTGGAATAGCCAGCAATAAATCAGTTTATTCAAATATAGTAAATTCACTTAAGAGACTTGAGTATAGAGGTTATGACTCAGCTGGTATTGCAACTATATCTAAAAATTTAATAAATGAGAAAAAATGCTCAGGAAGAGTTAGCGAGTTAGAAAAAATTTTATTTAAGAATCCTATCGAAGGAAATACAGGTATAGGTCATGTACGTTGGGCAACACATGGTATACCAAATGAAATAAATGCTCACCCGCATTCTTCTGAAATAGTTTCTGTAGTTCATAATGGTATTATAGAAAACTCAAACAATCTTAAAAATGAGTTAGAGTTAGAGGGTTTTAAATTTAAATCTCAAACAGACACTGAAGTAATCACTTTACTTTTAACAAAATATCTAAAAGATATGAAGCCGTTAGACGCTGTTTTTAAGACATTAAATAAGCTGGATGGAAGTTTTGCTCTTGGAATATTATTTAAAAATTTCGATAACATTTTAATTGGCGCTAGACGAGGCAGCCCTTTAGCAGTTGGTTATTCTAAAAATGAAAACTATTTGGGATCGGACTCTTATGCTCTAAAATCAATGACAAACAAAATATCATATTTAGAGGACGGCGATGTTTGTGTAATGACGAAAGATCAAGTAGATTTTTTTAATAAAAATGAAAAAAAGATAAATAAAAAAGTTTTAACGCTTTCAGATGACACAAATGAAACTAGCCTAGGAGATTACAAAAATTATATGTCAAAAGAAATTTTCGAGCAGTCTAATACTTCAAGAAACTGTATAAATGAATATATAGACAAAATTCGTGGGAAGATAAACATTTATGACTTTCCTCTAAAACCTCAAGAAATTAATAAAATAGTGCTTGTTGGTTGCGGAACTGCTTATCACTCTTGCTTGGTAGCTAAATATTGGTTTGAAGAATTAACAGATTTAAATGTTGAAACAGATGTAGCATCAGAATTTAGATACAGAAATATCAAGTTTGATAAAAAGAATTTATATATTTTTGTTTCACAATCCGGAGAAACTGCTGACACCGCAGCTGCTTTAAATCTTTGTAAAAAAAATAAAGTAAAGACTTGTTCTATAGTTAACGTAGTTGAAAGTTCAATAGCTCGAAATTCTGATTGGGTTCTCCCTATTCATGTGGGTCCCGAAATAGGAGTTGCTTCGACAAAAGCTTTTTTGGGACAAATGTTAGTTCTATATATTCTTTGTCTCAAAATTGCTGAAAATAGAAAAAATATAGAGAAAAATTTTTTTATAGAAAGATTAAATAATCTAAAAAAATTACCATCTCTTATAGATGAGTCATTGAAAACTGAGGATAAGATAGAAATTTTTTCAAAAGATTTTTTAGAAGCTAAAGGCTCAATGTTTTTAGGAAGGGGTTCATCGTTTCCTATCGCTTTAGAGGGCGCTTTGAAACTAAAAGAACTATCTTATTTACATGCCGAAGGTTATCCAGCTGGCGAAATGAAACATGGTCCACTAGCATTAATTGAAGATGGACTGCCAGTGATAGTAATAGCTCCCAAAGATAAATACTTTGAAAAAACTATCTCTAACATGCAAGAAGTTATAGCTAGAGGAGGTAAGATTTTATTAATTACTGATAAACATAATGATGTAATAAATGAAAATATAAGATTCAAAATAGAATTACCTTTCATTGAAAATTTATTAAATCCATTCTTAATAACAATACCTTTACAATTACTAGCTTATCATGTCGCATTACTTAAAAAATGTGACATAGATAAACCGCGAAATTTAGCTAAATCTGTTACTGTAGAATAGAAAATATCTTTAATTTTTTATTTTTTAATAAATTAACCGGTATATTTTTATTATTTTTAAAATTTTGAAAAAGTTTTGATTTTTTGTTTGTTGGAAGCCACAACCATATTTGTTTAGACTTATTTATGAGTTTAATAGACATTGAAATTCTTTTGAAATCTTCTCTATAAACACTTGTAACTAATTTTTTACTTTTTTTATTACTAAAAATAGATGCTATGTGACCATCTAAACCCATACCTAATAAGATTAAGTCAAATCCAATCTTTTTATTTTTAAAATATTTTTTTATCTTATTTTCATATTTTTTTGCTATATCACCCGTTATCCTCATGTTTGTATCAATACTAAAAATTTGTTTGTCTTTAATTCCGTTTTGATAAAATAAATTATTTTTTATTAATCTTAAATTTGAAAATTTAGATTTTTTTGATACATGTCTTTCATCACCAAAAAAAAAATCAATATCTTTAAAATTAATTTTGCTTTTATTAATTTTTTTATATAATTTTATGGGACTTTTTCCACCAGTTAAAACAAAGCTGAATCTTTTTTGCATTTTCTTTCTTATTGCCAAGTAGGTCTTTAGCTCATTAATGAATGAGTTAATTAACTGGTATTCTGTTTTTTTTCTTATTATTTTCAGAAATTTGGTCATTTTTATAAATTTATTAATAAATGTATCTTGGAAAATATTAAAGACCATTATATATATATCTCTAGTTGCATATGAAAAAATGGACATTAAATAGTTGGAAAAAGTACCCTGCTAAACATCTGCCAAAATATCCAGATGAAAAGGAGCTTGAATTAGTTCTAAGCAAGGTAAAAAATACCCCCCTCTAGTCTTTGCTGGAGAGTCACGTACATTAAAAAGTGCTCTAGCAGATGTAGTTGAAGGAAAAGCTTTCTTACTCCAAGGAGGAGATTGTGCTGAGAGTTTTGCAGAGTTTCATCCGGATAATATAAGAGATACTTTTAAAGTTATATTGCAAATGTCTTTAGTTTTAACGGCCTCAGCTTCTGTTCCAGTAGTAAAAATTGGAAGAATAGCTGGTCAATTCTCAAAACCAAGAAGTTCTCCACTTGAAAAAAAAGATGGCAAAGAATTACCAAGTTATTTAGGAGACAATATTAATGGAATGGATTTTACAGAAAAAGCAAGAATGCCCGATGCAAAAAGATTATTTAGAGCATATTCGCAATCAGCTTCGACCTTAAACTTATTAAGAGCTTTTTCTCAAGGAGGATTTGCTGATCTTAGACAAGTACACCTATGGAATTTAGGTTTTATTAAAGAAAAAACTAAAGGCAAATATAAAGAGATCGAAGATAAAATAAGTGATGCTTTATCATTTATGGAGGCATGTGGAATAAATTCTGACAATAATAGAAGACTTAGAACTGTGAACATGTATACTTCTCATGAAGCTTTATTGCTCCCTTTCGAAGAAGCAATGACAAGAGTAGACTCTACCACTGGTGAATACCATGATACATCAGCACACTTTGTCTGGATAGGTGATAGAACTAGGCAGTTAGATGGAGCGCATGTAGAATTTTGTAGAGGCATCAAAAATCCAATAGGGTTAAAGTGTGGTCCAACTTTAAAACCTGAAGAACTAGTCAAGCTTTGCAATATTTTAAATCCTGAAAATGAACCAGGAAGAATGACTTTAATTTCTAGATTTGGCTCTAACAATGTAGAAAAATATTTACCCAAATTAATTAAAATAATAAAAAAAGAAGGTTTGAATGTAGTATGGTCCTGCGACCCCATGCACGGTAATACTATAAAAGCAGCTACAGGATTTAAAACAAGACCTTTTGATAGCGTTTTAAAAGAAGTAAAAAACTTTTTCGGAGTACATCAATCTGAAGGAAGCTATGCCGGAGGTTTGCACGTAGAAATGACAGGCCAGGATGTGACTGAATGTACCGGAGGTGCTCAAAAAATATCAGAAAATGATCTATCTAATAGGTATAGAACACATTGCGACCCAAGATTGAATGCTGATCAAGCGTTAGAATTAGCTTTTTTAATTTCAGAAGAAATTAAGAAAAACTCAAAATATTCAAAAAAAATTATTCAAGCCGCGTCTTAATAATTATTGTAATTATTGAGACATAACCTTAAAAGAAAGGGGT
>MDTB01152362.1_pt1 | contig 12960 bp, 10 predicted proteins | sample 811161 | NCBI WGS metagenome assembly MDTB01 (sample SAMN05326650, study PRJNA326480) | marine metagenome | isolation source: seawater | place: Mediterranean Sea | collected 2009 | reverse complement strand
GGGTTGAAAATCATGCGATTATTTAAATATCTATTATACTTGATTTTCATAATCGGTAGCTTACTATCTCTTTATGCCTTCATATACGACTTACCTCCGCCACTGCTTAACACAACCCAAGAAGTAATATTACCAAATGATTCTTAAAGTTGTATTTGCTTTTATAATATTGGCTTGGACTTCTTATGCTTTAGCAACAGAACCTACTAATGCAATCGAATGGTTCAACCAGAGCAGTCCAGAGGTAAAGGAAAGCCATCATGACATCAAACCGAAAAAAGAAGACACTACAAACGTTTTAATCAATAAGTCTAATTTACGTCCAAGCAACCTAAACAGCGTAGGAATAATTCCTTCACAAATAACAGGAATAGATCCAAACATTTGGCAAAAAATCAATGAAGCAAAATTATTTGCTGAATTAAATGAACTGCCGTATCTTAATTTTCATGCAGCTCAAACATTTTTAAAGCGAATTTTAATTTCTGAAACAAATCCGCCAACTCCAAGCAATGAACTCGCTCACAGTGGTAAACTTTATTTTATTGCCAAACTTGATAAACTTATTCAAATGGGTGCGCTTGATGAAGCTGAGACACTCATTTCTCAAAGCCCCCAATCAGATCCAATTATTTTTGATCGTTTAGTAAAAATAGGATCATTAACTGGTCGTATGGGTGAAATGTGTAAGATGTGGCAGCAAAACCAAGAATTAAATATAGATTTATCCTTGCGCATAGTTTGTTTGGCAGAGTTAAACGATTGGAACGCTGCGGTATTGATCCTGTCATCTGCCGCAAACTTGAGATTGTTAGATAGAAACCGAGAAAAATTATTATTGAATTATCTTGACCAAAATCAATTTCCAACAGATTCAATTCAATTCACGTCAACCAATTTCAATCACATCGACATATATTTGCTAAGTAAATTAAAAAACTTTCAGTCAGTTTCCAAAAATGAAATCAAATATAATTATATAAGATTAAAAACTGATCCCAGCTATTTAGAAAAAATAATTGCGGCCGAACATTTGGCTAAGAGTAAAGCTATAAATGCATCGACACTATTAGATGTATACAGAAGTAGCAGCATCCAAGGCTCCAATCCATTCTGGAAAAGAGTTATTTCTATAAAAAATTTAGATTTAGCTATGTATAGAAACAATGATAAATTAACGGGCATGGCCGTACATCGAACTGTTCAGCAAATGTTTCAGGGACGTTTGCTGTTTGCACTAGCTGCCGAATATGGAACGAAATTATCTCAATCATTAATCGATCAAAATCAAAATAAAATTAATGACTCTTACGCCATTATTTTTTCTATAAATGAGGAAATTCCATTAATCTGGCAGACTTACAACTCGAAGAATAAATATATCAATATGGCGTTAAAAATAGCAAAAAAAGATACCATTGATGTTTTAACAATACAAAAAGCCATGACTTTAATTCAACCGACATTTCAAAAAAGTTTAATTTTTAACGAAAAAAGAGAGAACTCTGACATCATCAATTTAGAAAAAGATAATAATAAAAGTGAAACAATTCTCAAAGCATTAAAAAAAAGCGCCGCAGGAATAAAAACTGAGCCTGCCGAACTATTTTCAGCACTTTTGATGTTTTTAGAGGCTGACGAGCCAAAACTTGTTAAATCAATTTTAATTGAGTACTTGATATATTCTTCTGGATTTGAGAGGCAGGGATCATGAAAACTTCTATTATTGAAAAATTTTTAGAGGCCATGAGCTCAGAACGTAATTTTAGTCAAAATACAATAACTGCTTATAAAACTGACTTAAAAAAATTTGAGGAATTCCAATCACAAAACAATGTTCTAATTGAAAAGAGCACAAAAGTACAAATTGAAGAGTTTTTGAAGGTCCAATTCGATAAAGGCCTGGCAAGCACTTCTCGCGGAAGATTGCTATCATCCATCAAACAATTTTTCAAATTTTTACTTGATGATCAATGGCGATCTGATAATCCAACAGGGAAGATTAGGTCAACAATTAAAGTGCGCTCGTTACCTAAGTTTCTATCAGTCAACGAGGTGGAACTACTGTTAGATACCGCTAAAAATTTTGGCAAAACATCCTATTCAAAAGCTATGCATGCAGCTTTGTTTGAGCTTCTGTACTCAACTGGAATGCGAGTAACAGAGCTTCTTTCTCTACCGCTAACGTCCCTGACGGGGCAACCCAAAATGCTACTAATTAAAGGCAAAGGAGAGTACGAAAGACTCGTGCCAATATCGAACAGCGCCAATAAAGCGATAGTCAAATGGGTCGTTGAACGAAACAAGCGAGCAAAAAATAGATCCTCCAAGTTTCTTTTTCCATCAAATTCAAGACAAGGCTACTTAAACCGAGAAGTTTTCTTTAAAATTGTCAAACAGATAGCCTTAGCCGCAAATCTTAATCCAAAAGAAATTTCTCCACATAGCTTAAGACATGCTTTTGCATCTCACCTTCTAGCAAACGGTGCAGATTTAAGAGTAATTCAAACCTTTCTCGGACATTCCAACATCGCGACAACGGAAATATACACTCATATAGCCAAAGAGAAGTTGACAAGCCTAGTTTTAGACTGTCACCCATTATCGAAAGTTGCCCAACAAAATAAACAAAGATAAGGCACACCAATACTTAACCCAGGAGGCATTATGGAGGAATTTTATTTATTTTTTAATCAGTTAGACATGAATTTGTGGTTTAACGGTACATCTATTTTTGCTCTTTTAATTATATCAGCATTCTTTTCAGGGTCTGAAACAGCTTTGACAGGGGCGAGTAAGGCAATTTTACGTAATATGACAGATAAGGGATCTAATGGAGCAAAAAAAGCACTTCAACTTAGAGAAGATAATGAAAAGTTAATTGGATCAATTCTACTAGGAAATAATTTAATTAATATTTTAGCGGCGGCTCTGGCCACAAATTTCTTAACTCAATACTTTCAAGAAGGAGGAGTCATTATTGCAACAATAATTATGACACTTCTAATTCTTATATTTTCCGAAGTTTTACCAAAAACTTACGCAATAACAAATCCGGAAACGACAGCTAGTAAAGTAGCTCATCCAGTTAATTTTTTTGTGATCCTTTTTTCTCCATTCGTAACTGCCATTCGCAGTTTTGTTCGTCTAATTCTCTGGACTTTTGGTATAAAAATTGATCCCAATCAGCAAGTTTTAGCAAAAGACGAAATTGCTGGAACAATTGCACTGCATCATTTGGAGGGTAGTGTCGAAAAAGACGCACGCGATAGACTATTAGGAGCTCTTGATCTTGGGATAAGAACAGTAGATGAGATAATGCTCCATCGTAGTCAGATTGAAATGATAGATGCTAATAATCCACCTGACCAAATTCTATCACAGTGCCTCAATTCTTCATTTACCCGACTACCAATTTTTAAAGATGACCCAGAGAATGTTATTGGCGTATTACATGCTAAGGATTTATTAAGAGAGGTAGATACTTTAGTAAGAGGAAATAATCCTGGCCTACAAAATTTAGATAATTTAAATATCTTGAGTATCACAATGAAGCCATATTTTATTCCAGAAACAACGACGTTAGACGAACAGATGCAGCAATTTCTGAAACGCAAATCACATTTCGCTTTAGTTGTTGACGAATATGGAGCGCTAAGAGGCTTAATTACATTGGAAGATATTTTAGAAGAAATAGTTGGGCAAATTGCTGACGAACATGATTTACCAAATCAGCAATTGTTGCAGAGTTCAGACGGTTCACTTATAGTGGATGGTAATATGAGCATACGAGATTTAAACCGCGAAAAGGATTGGCAACTTCCAGATGAAGAGGCTAATACAGTTGCAGGACTTGTAATTCATGAAGCGCAAACAATACCAAACTTAGGTCAAGTATTTAGCTTCAACGGTTTTCGATACGAGGTTCTTGCCAAAGAGAAGAATCGATTAACCCAAATAAAAATAAAAAAATTAGAGCTCTGAATGAATGGATTGAAACAAGTGTTGGTATAATGTCAGGTAAAATATCCTGTTGTAAAATTTGATTATTTTTCAAAATTTATTTTTGCAAACTCTTGGGTTAAACTTTTTGAGATACAACAAAATACGCCCTTAATTTAAGTAGTCAAAAACTAGTTCACAAAAAACAACCAGTCAGACAATTTATCATCAAAAGTAATCAAAATATAAACAACCCTAGAGGTTGGCATTATTTAAGATACCACGAAGACGGACCATAATAAAGGCAATTTAAAAAATTAGATTTGATACCATACATAAATCGCCAAGCGCCATTCAAACCAAAATTATCGACTAAAATGAATAAAAAAATTTCTTTTAGACTACAATGCTTTAACATTAGTTCTTAATTCACTAAACTTCTTCTAAGCTAAAGTGAAAAAGATTTCTGACGCCTAATCAACCAGAGAATTAGATGATCGCAAAAAGTCACGTTTAGAAATCTCACTATGAAGCAGCATTACCAATTTCCTTAATCATTGAAAAAAAGTACCTGTCAAAATTTCTTTATGATTAAAACAGAATTTGTTCCTCCAAACGCAAACGCATTGGATAAAACATAATTTACTTTTTTTTCAATAATATTATTCACAACAAGGTTTAAATTGCAATCTGGATCGAAACCCTCAAAATTTAACGTTGGTGGTATTAAATTGTATTTCAAAGACATTATACATGACACCAACTCAATCGCGCCAGCACCCCCTATCAAATGACCATGCATTGATTTAGTTGAAGAAACCAGAGGAACTCTTGACGACCCCGGAAATACTTCATTTAAAGCTTGGCTTTCGGTTCTATCATTCAAAACTGTTCCTGTTCCGTGAGCATTGACGTAATCAATTTGAGATCTATCCAGCTTTGCATCATCTAAAGCAACTAACATCGCCCTTTTAGCGCCATCCTTGCTAGGTTTAACTATATCGCTCGCATCCGATGTCATCGAAAATCCAACAATCTCAGCTAGAATTGTAGCTCCTCGTTTTTTTGCATGCTCATACTCTTCAAAAAAATATATAGCCGCACCCTCTCCTTGGACCATACCATCACGGTTTATTGAAAATGGTCGACAGGTAGTATTTGACATTACTCGAAGTCCTTCCCATGCTTTCAAACCTCCAAAACAAAGCATACTTTCACTACCACCGGTAATTGCGCCAGTTAGCTGACCTGATTGAATTAACTTAAAAGCTTGTCCCATGGCATGATTTGAAGACGCGCATGCTGCCGAAACTGTAAAACTTGGACCTTGAATATTGAAAATTATTGATAGTTGGCTACTAGCAGCGTTAGCCATCAATTTTGGCACAATGAATGGATGTAACCTTTTTTTATTATGACGAAAAACATTTCGGTAATTTTCATCAAGAGTTTGTAAGCCCCCTCCACTGTTACCAATAATTACTCCCACCTTAACGCAATTAGTAGCAGTAATCTCAAAGCCAGACTGAAGCATAGCCTCGTTGGCAGCAATTATCGAAAATTGGGTATAACGATCAAATATTGAACACTGTTGGGACGAAAAGTATTCTGACTCTTGATAGCCTTCAACCATAGCGCCCATTTTTATCGATAACGAATCAAGATCTAAGATTTTAAGTTCTTTGATACCGCAAATGCCCTTTTCAATTGATCGGTAATGCTCCAGAACATTGCGGCCAAGAGCACTTATTGCTCCAGCACCAGTAATCACCACACGTTTCATTGCAAAAAACCCACCTTTTTAAAAAAAATTAAATGTTTTCAAGTTATTATTCTAATTGATAACTAACTATTTTTTAAAATAACTTGTTGTAAATATTCAACTTTTTTTACAATCTTTGGCAATCGTCGAAAAAGTTTATAAGATTCAATATTATTTTCAATCTTTATTGCAGGGTTACCCATCATAAATCGACCTTTTGGAACATTTGACGAGACTCCAGATTTTCCAGCTATAACACTGTCACTCCCTATCGCAATGTGATCTGCAACACCGACTTGACCACCAAGTACAACCCGATCTCCAATTTTTGCACTCCCAGCAATACCAACCTGACCACAAAGTAAACAATTTTCACCAATCGACACATTGTGCGCAACGTGAACTAAGTTATCGAGTTTTGTTCCGTTTCCTACTTTTGTATTTGTTATAGTTCCCCGATCAATAATACTTCCAGCACCAATCTCAACGTCATTTCCAATTACCACAGAGCCCAAAGACGCTATCCTAACATAACGATCAGCTTTTGGGACACTAGTTTTAGTTTCATCATTTCCAATTTTTCTAATGTTACTTCCATCCGGTGACACAAAAGAGAAACCATCCGAACCAATTACTGCGTTAGCATGACATATAAATCCATCACCAATGACCACATTAGCTCCAATTTTTACCCCAGAATGAATAATCGCTCCTTTACCAATAGTCGAACCCTTTCCAATAAATACGTGACTTCCTATCTTTGAATTTTCTTTTACAACAACATGTTGACCTACAACGCTAAAAGGTCCAATTGCAACCTTGTCCGCAATATTAGCAGTTTGTGAAATAATCGCACCATTATGAATTCCCTCCCATTCAAAATCTGATTCTTCAAAAAGGTTATTTAATCGAGCCAACGCGTAACGTGATTTGTTTACAAATAATACTCCGTCCAGTCCCAATTTCTTCCATTCAGTTCCTTCAATTAAAAGTGCGACTCGTGCCTTACTTTCTTTTAAGTCTTCCAAAAATTTCTTATCCATGGCGAGAGCTAATTGATGGACCAAGGCGGTCTTTGGTTCCGACGGACCTGAAATTTGTATATTTCCGTCACCTTGGAACGTCATTGCCAATGATTCTGAAATTTCTTTCAAAGTGAACATAATTTAAATCCATTCATTAAATTTGTGCTGTCACTCCAGCGTCTTCCAAAGCCATGAAAACCACCGCATCGCGACCATATATATCCGATCGATACTGTGGTTGACCATAATTGCCAAAGAATACTGTTCGATAGATTAAATTAACAGGTATGGGCTCTACAAGATTGATTTGACTTTCTTCTCTTGTTTGAAGAACTTTTTGAAATTTTTTTTGCGGCTCCGTTTCTTGATAACCAAGAAGGTTAAAGGCGAATTGGAATGGGTCCTGAAGGCGAACACAACCGTGGCTAAATGTGCGCTCATCCTTGAAAAACAGTTCTTTCATTGGAGTATCGTGCATATAAATATTAAATTCGTTTGGAAACATAAATTTGACAACCCCAAGCGCGTTTATGTTGCTAGGGTTTTGCTTTATCATAAATGGAAAATTGTCAGGTTCGAACTGACTCATATCTATTAAACTTGGGTCGATTTTCTGGTCTGTGCCACGAACGATCAAATTCATATCGTTATCTTTTAAAAAGTTAGGATCTTCCTGGATTAGCGGAAGATATTCTGTAGTTGATATACTTCTTGGCACGTGCCAAACGGGATTTATAATCAAGTGGGTCATGACATCGCTAAATTCTTGGGTTTGATGCTCAGGCAACCCTATTACAATTCGTGATTGCCAAATTACATCGTTATTTTCGATTAGGTATGCCTGAAAATTTGGTTGATTTACAAGAATGTACTTGGATGTTTCAGTAAAGTCATTCCATCTTATTCTTTCCAAATTAACTAACACCTGTATGAGACGGGTTTTTGGAGAAATATTGATAGCCTGTAACGTATAGTTTCCCGCTAAGCCATCATCGTTTAATCCATGGTCAGCCTGGAACAATTGGATTGCTGATTTAATTTCTCCATCATATAAAGTGGATCCATTATCGAAAGTCAAATATCCCATTTTAAAGAGACGAGATCTAAGTTTTCCAACGTTAGGATGGTCTAATTTATAACCCAAAAACTTATCTTCTGGTACAGGGCTTCCCCAATCATTGTTAATAGTTATGTTCCTTAACCTAGCTAATTCGCCTAAAAGTTTATTGTATTCCAAATCCTGAGGTGCATAACTGTAAATAAACTCCTCTATGCTGCGGTCAGAAACTATTAATTTCGTTAACTGACTAAAAATACGTTCATGATCCACTTTTCGAGGATAAACACTTATTGCTTTATCAATTGTATCTGGGTCTAATAAACCCGTATTTAAGTCTGCAATGATAGAAATGAAAGACTTCATGGTAAATAATTCAAATTCATACAGAGTTTTATTCTCAACATTTTGCCAAAATGCATACTTTGAGTTTGGCAGTCCATGGAGAGGTGATTTTTCAACAGCTTTTTTGAACTCACGAATTCTTCTTTCATTTCCATACCAAAAAGGTTTAAATAATCGTCCCGCATAAAAATTTATTATTTGTTCATTTTCTGTCGACCCCTCCACGATGTACATTTCAAATTCATGTGGTAAAAAACGTTTCGAAAAACTAAACTCTAGATTTTCATTGGCCAGAATAAATTTAATGGGGAAGAACCCGATCAACCAAACCAATACAAGGCTACAAAGTGAGAATTTTAAAAAATTGTAGGTTGTTATCTTCGCCATTTTCCTCGATCTCATCAATAATATCTCAATGTGGTAATAGACTCTGTCTGAGATACCACATGATAGACTAACTACTTAATAATTCCAACTTAATAGATCACGCAACTCAAATAAAATTTATTCCTAAAAAAGAGTCAGCTTAAGTCGTTATTATATAAGACTTGCAAAATACTTAAAAAATAGATTATTATATGCCTTTTATGTCGCAAGTGATGTCATCTCCACTATAGCCTAAGGGGAAATGAAACGTTGGGTTTAAAAATTTAATCTATTAGGACAAGCACAAATGCAAAGCCGCAGAAATTTTTTGAAGATACTCTCCGGTTCCTCCGTTGCTTTAATGACTCCATCGATTGGACGGGCGTCTGGCTTTTTTAGCCGAGCAGGCGACATTCGTAAAATAAAATTTCAAAATTCCAATACAGGTGAACGGGTCAATACAATTTATTGGATAGACGGACAATACGTTTCTGAGGCGCTCGATGAAATAAATTATTTCATGCGGGATTGGAGACAAAACAAAGTAATCAAAATTGATACAGCTAATTTAAATATTATTGCGGCCACTCAGACACTGCTTGATACAGATGAGCCGTTTGAACTTCTATCTGGGTATCGGACAAGCAAAACCAATAAAATGTTAGCAAAAGTAACAGCTGGGGTTGCACGAAATTCCTATCACATAAAAGGAATGGCAGCAGATTTAAGGATGCGATCAAGAACAGTCAATCAAATTGGTAGAGCAGCAGAATCATGTAACATAGGTGGTATTGGCAGATACATAAATTCTAGTTTCGTTCATATTGATTGCGGTCCGAAACGAAGATGGCGACAATAGAAAAAAGATAATCATTATAGTCGTGTATGTCCATCTCCTTCTAGAAGATATTTAAAACTTGTAAGTTGTTCTAATCCGACCGGTCCTCTGGCGTGAAGTTTCCCAGTAGCGATGCCTATTTCAGCTCCAAACCCAAATTCGCCTCCATCTGCAAATTGCGTGGACGCATTGCGCATCAATATAGCGCTATCTAACTCTGAAAAAAACTCATTTGCCGCGCAATCATTTTCTGTAATGATGCAGTCAGTATGATTTGAACCATAATATTCGATATGTGACAAAGCTTGGGTTATATTCTCCACTTTTCGAACAGCAATTGTCATACTTAAAAATTCTTTTCCCCAATCGCTTTTTTCAGCTAAAACGGTACCCTTTATATGCAAAAAATCGTTAGAGACCTTAACTTTAACCCCTGCAGATATTAGATCAGTAATTATCGAATTACCGTTTTTCCTTAAAAACTCTTGATCAATCAGTAAACATTCTACTGCCCCACAAATTTCGGGTCTTCTAATCTTGGAATTTAAAATAATTTCGCGCGTTTTATGAGGATCTGCATCAGCATGAATATATATATGAACTATTCCCTCAAGATGAGCAAAAATTGGAACCCTTGCCTTTTCCTGTACTAAGCTGACTAACCCTTTACCACCACGGGGTACGATAACATCAAAGAATTTGTTCATTTTGAGCATTTCCTCAACAGCTGTCCGATCCCTAGTAGGAACTAGCTGGGTTGAAAAACATGGTGAGCCAGACTTTTTAAATCCCGAGATAAAGCAGTCTTCGAAAACTTTACAAGTATTATAGCTCTCGGAGCCACATCGAAGTACGCTAGCATTACCAGATTTCAGACAAAGAGCTCCAGCGTCAACAAAAACGTTTGGCCGACTCTCAAATATTATACCTATTACACCAATTGGTGTTCGGGTTTTTTTTATGACTAGCCCGTTTGGTCTGGGAAACTGTTCCACAATTTCTCCAACTGGATCGGGAAGTTCAATAATCTCTTCTAATCCTTTTACTATCCCATCTAACCGTTTTTCATCAATAAACAGTCTATCGAGCATCGAGTCTGTAATTTTCTTATTGCGACCAAATTCCATATCCCTCTGGTTTTCACGGATAATAATATTTCGATTTTTAGAAATAGCATCAACAATACATAATAGTGTTAGATTTTTCTGATTGCTGTCTATTCGTCGAAGTTTTTGGGCTGCATTCCTAGCGTTAAGTCCAACCTGTAACATTTTATCTGAAATAATTGTCATTATTTATCCTTACAAATATGGCATTTTATAAAGTCATATCGTTTCTGTGTATCAACACCGATCTACCAGGATGACCCAAGATACCTCTTATTTCGCTTGAATGGCAGCCTTTGATTAGATTAACATCTTCGTGGCTATATCCAATCAATCCTCTTGCTAAAAATTTTCCCGCAGATGACACAATAACAACAGTGTCCCCACGAATAAATCTTCCCGTAATTTTAATCACGCCAGCCGGTAATAGTGATTTTCCACTAGAAATAGCGTCCTCTGCACCCAAATCAATAAAAACCTCACCTTTCGGTTTTGTGTTATAAATCCATTGTTTTCGGGCATCTATCGGATTGTCAGACGATATAAACCATGTTGATTTTTTGCCTTCTAAAATATTCGATATTGGTGAGTTTTTACTTCCGTTTGCGATAACCATATGACAGCCTGCTGCAATTGATGCCTTAGCAGCCTCCAATTTAGTTCGCATACCCCCCTTTGAAAAACCATCTCTTTTATCAGAAGCCATCATTTCGATTTCATCATTAACTGATTCTACAAAAGGAACGTGAACAGCTTCATGATTCTGATTTGGATCGGCAGTGTAAAGACCATCAACATCAGAAAGTAAAACTAAAATATTTGCATCACAGAGAGAAGCAACTTGTGCGGCTAATCGATCATTATCACCAAATCGAATTTCGTCCGTTGCGACCGTATCATTCTCATTCACAATTGGCACTACCCCCAATTCAAGTAATTTTAAAAGGGTTGCTCTACTATTCAAATAGCGTCGCCTATTTTGACTGTCTTCAGCTGTAACTAAAATCTGCGCTGATACAATTTCATATCGACCCAAACATTCTTGATAAGATTGCGCTAAAGAAATTTGACCGACAGCTGCGGCAGCCTGACTTTGCTCCAAACTTAAGGGATATTTTTTTAGCATAAGAATTTTTTTTCCCAACGCAATGGAACCAGAAGATACGATAATGACTTTTTTCCCATCGGCTTTTAGCCTTCCTACATCCGCGGCAACAGAATCGAGCCAATCCAATCTTAGCAAATTTGTTTTTTGATCAATTAATAATGCAGACCCAATCTTGATAACGACGCAATTAGCATCAGTAAACTTATTATATGCTAACTTCTTACTCTCAGAATTTATCATGGAAACCACTCACGCGATTGCCTGCTAATATCTTCAGCACTATTAGTTGAGACTATTAATTTCAGACTTCGCATCAAATCCTTTATACCTTGTCCGCTAATTGCTGAGATAGCATAGACGTCATCGGTAACTTCTTTAAGCCGAGACATTTGTTTTTTCTGTGTTTTTCGGTCGAGAGAGTCAATTTTATTTAAAACAGTAATAATTTTCTTTTTAGTTAAAAAACTGCCATATTTTTCAAGCTCTGTCATAACAACTTGGAAATCTTGAACTACATTCATCGATGTTGAGTCAACAAGGTGAACTAAGACTGAGCACCGTTCTATATGCCCTAAGAATCTAGTTCCCAACCCCTTACCGTTATGGGCCCCTTTTATCAAACCTGGAATATCTGCAAAAACTAACTCCATATTATCGATGGCAACTACCCCTAAATTTGGATGTAATGTTGTGAAAGGATAATCAGCTATTTTTGGTCTGGCATTTGAGTTGCTCGATAAAAAGGTAGACTTTCCCGCGTTAGGAAGACCAAAAATTCCAATATCAGCTATCAATTTTAACCTAAGCCAAATAGTTTTCTCCTCACCGTCTTGGCCTTGGTTAGCTTTTCTAGGAGTTCTATTTGTAGACGATTTAAAACGTAGATTACCCCAACCACCATTACCGCCAAAAGCTAAACAAACTTTTTCATTTTCTCTCATAACTTCAGCAAGTACGGTGTTACAATCTTCATCTAATATTTCCGTTCCGATTGGGACGGAAAGTACGACATCAGCACCATTAGCCCCGTATCTTTGCTTGCCCATTCCTGGTTCACCGTTTTTTGCATGATAATGCTGCCTGTATCGAAAATCAATTAAAGTGTTGAGGCCATTCACGGCTTGCACATGAACGCTTCCCCCGTTTCCACCATCACCACCATCTGGGCCACCAAATTCAATAAATTTTTCCCTTCTGAAACTTACGCATCCAGATCCACCACTTCCCGAACGAATGTAAACCTTAACTAAATCAAGAAATTTCACAGTGTCTTCCCAAAAATTTTCTAATCCAAAATCTCTTCACGTGTGACCATAGTCACTTTCACGAAGTATTTTAACATAATTTTCACTATTAAAATATTATTTTGGGAAATTCGTGATTAAATTAACTTTCAACAATACACAGTCAG
>MDTB01074511.1_pt1 | contig 12960 bp, 14 predicted proteins | sample 811161 | NCBI WGS metagenome assembly MDTB01 (sample SAMN05326650, study PRJNA326480) | marine metagenome | isolation source: seawater | place: Mediterranean Sea | collected 2009 | reverse complement strand
TTTTATCCAGAAAGAGGAAGAGCCAGAATAAAGTCGATGATAGAAACTAGACCAGACTGGTGCGTTTCAAGACAAAGAATTTGGGGTGTCCCTTTGCCCTTATTTATATCAAAAAAAACAAAAAAACCTTTAAAAGATAAAGATGTAATAGAAAATATTGCTAAAATTTATGAGCAAGAAGGATCTGACTGTTGGTTTACTGCGGACCCACAAAAATTTTTAGGAAAAAAATATAAAAAAGATGATTATATTAAAACTAGCGATATTGTTGAAGTATGGTTTGATAGTGGAGCTTCCCACAGTTACGTTCTGGAACAAAGAAAAGATTTAGCTTGGCCTGCTTCCATGTATCTTGAAGGCTCGGACCAGCATAGAGGCTGGTTTCATTCATCTTTATTGCAATCATGCGGAACTAGAGGAAAAGCTCCTTTTAAAAGTATTTTATCTCATGGCTTTGTTGTTGATGGCAAAGGTTTAAAAATGTCAAAATCTACCGGCAATGTAATCTCTCCGGAAGATATACTTAAAAATTATGGTGCAGATATACTGAGAGCATGGGTTGCTTCTTCTGATTACGCTGAGGATCTAAGAATTGACAAGACTATTTTATCTCAGCACGCAGAGTCCTACAGAAAGATTAGAAATACTTTTAGATTCATTTTAGGAAACATAAAAGATAATTTTGAAAAACAGCCTTTAGATTCGCTTGATGTTAAAAATTTTAATGAACTTGAACAATATATTTTACACAAACTTTTTAATTTAGGTAATTTAGTAGAAGAAAATTTAAAAAATTATAATTTTCATAAATTATATAGAGAGCTGTTAAATTTTTGTACTTTAGATCTTTCATCTTTTTATTTTGATATTAGAAAAGACGTTTTATATTGCGATAGCTTAAATTCAAAAAAAAGAAAAGAGTGTGTTATTGTTTTAAATATAATTCTAGAATGTTTATTAAAATGGTTTGCTCCTATATTCGTTTTTACAACAGAAGAGATTTATAGTCTTGTGAGCAAAGATAAAAAAAGTATTCATGAATTTACGTTTTCAAAAATACCTAAAAAATGGGAAAATAAAATTTTAGATACTAAATGGAGTCAATTGTTAACTATAAAACAGGAAGCAAACATTGCAATTGAAGCAAAAAGATCAAACAAAGAAATTGGATCAAGTTTAGAGGCAGAATTAAATATTTATGTAGGTAGTAAAAATTTTGAATTATTGGATGGAATAGATTTAGCAGAGTATTTTATAACCTCAAAAGCTAGAAAATTTAAGAATGAAGATAATGAGGAATTAAAAATTGAAGTTAAAAAGACAAATGGAAACAAATGTTCAAGGTGTTGGAAAATGGTAGATGATAAATGTGTTAGATGTGAAAAAGTTAGAGTAGGAACGAATTGATATGAATAATTTAATAAAAATTGATAAAAGTTTTTTTTCTTTTGGGTATCAGAAAAATAACTTGCAATGTCTATTATTGGTTATTCTTATATTTACTTTAGATAGACTTTCAAAGATTAAAATTATAGATCATCAAATAAATAATAACAAAATATATATTAATGATTTCATTAATCTAGATCTAGTATGGAATACTGGAATTGGATTTGGTTTTTTAAGCTCAAATGATAATTTAATTTATAATTCTATAACAGTAGTCATTGGTATAGTTATTTTTTTTATAATATATTTAATAATAAATTCAAAATTAATTGATAAAATTTTATTTTCAGTAGTATTAGGAGGTGCGCTCGGTAATTTCTTTGATAGATTAGTTTATTTTGCAGTCCCAGATTTTATAGATCTACATTACGAAAGATTTCACTGGTTTACCTTTAACATCGCAGATATATTTATATCAATAGGTGTAATTATATTAATAACTAAAGACTTGCTTTTAAAAAATGGAAAAAATTAAAAAAGTACTTTTATTTTATATCTTAGCTTCCTTATTGTATTCATGTGGTGGAGCCTCTGAGGTGAGTAAGGTTTTAAGAAATGAGAAAATAAAAACTACAGATGAGTTTTTAGTAAAAAAAAGGGAGCCTTTAACTCTTCCCCCAGAATACAACGAATTGCCTGAACCAGGTTCGATAACAAATTCAAAAAATGACAATAGAGATCAAATCGATAAAATCTTGAATATTCCAGAAGAAAAGATAGTTAAGAAGAAACAATCATCTTCAATCGAACAATCTATTATCAATGAAATTCGTAAGTGAAAAAAAATAAAACAGATATAAGATATAAAAATTTTATTCAAAAGGACTATCTAAATAAAAATAAAAAAATTATTAAAAAATATTCAGATATTTTAAAAAAAATTACTTATAATTTAGATAATGATAAAGACATATTTCATTCCTTAAGTAAAAAATTTACGTTAAACTTTAAATATCAAGATTTACATAAATTCAGAAAATTCAACACTGTAGTAATAATTGGTATGGGCGGTTCTATACTAGGCTCTGAAGCAATTTACTTTTTTTTAAAAAAGAAAATAAATAAAAATTTTATATTTTTGAATAATATTGATGAAGAAAAATTAGAAAATTTAAAAAAACAACACAAATTAGACAAGACTTTATTTGTTATTGTGTCTAAATCTGGAAATACTATCGAAACTTTATCAAATATGGGAGCATTGAAGTTAATTAAAAATAAAAGAAAAAATATAATTGTAATCTCAGAAAAAAAAGATAACTTTCTTTTTTCATTATCAAAAAAAATGAAATATTTTCACATCGAACATAAGAATTATATTGGTGGCAGATACTCAGTCTTATCCGAGGTAGGTATGGTCCCGGCATATTTGATGGGAGCAAACATCACAATGCTAAGAAAAAATTTATTATTTCATTTAAATTCAAGTAACAATAAATTCTTAAAAGAAAGCACTATTAAGTTAGCAAATATATTAAAAAAAAATAAATTAAAAAACATAATATTATTTAGTTATGTTCCTCAATTAAATAAGTTTTTATATTGGATACAACAATTAGTAGGAGAAAGTCTGGGAAAAAAAGGAAAAGGTTTTTTACCCGTAGTATCAATTGCCCCAAAAGATCACCACAGTTTGATACAACTTTATTTGGACGGACCTAAAGATAAATTAATTTATGTTTTTAGTAAAAAAGTGAAAGATAAAAATAAGATTAACATTGGAAAAATTGACAAAAAACTAAACTTTTTAAACGATAAAAGTTTAGGAAAAATAAAAGAAGCTCAGAAAAAAGCTTTTTTAAAAGCTCTAAAAAAGAAAAAAATTCCTCATAGAGAATTTACAATTAATGAATTGAACGAATCTTCCTTGGGAGAATTATTTTCATATTTTATTTTAGAGACGGCTATAGTAGGAAAATTAGTAAATATAAATCCATTTGATCAACCAGCTGTAGAACAAGTTAAAATCAATACTAAGAAACTTTTAGCTTAAAAATTTTCCGAATATAATTTTTGATCGACCGTATTTTTTTATTAATATGGGGCTCAAAATATTTTCAAAGTTATCAATAGATTTTTTTTCTCTATGAATAATAATAAGATGATTATTTTTATAAATTTTTTTTTCTCTTATAATCTCTAATTCTCGAACATAAGTTTGTTCAGCAAATGGAGGATCTAAAAATATTATATCAAATTTTGCATTTAGCTTAATTTTTAAAAAGTTCATTATTTTATCTACGATAACTGTAGCTTTATTCTTAATTATTAAATCTACTAAATTTTTTTTCAATATTTTTGCTGTTTCTTTATTTTTCTCTACAAAAAAAATCTTTTTAGCACCTCTCGAAATACATTCTATTCCAAAAGAGCCTATGCCTGAATAAAGATCTAATATATTTGATTTTTCAAGTTTTACGGTGAATAGATTAGAATGAGAAATAACATTAAATATATTTTCTTTAACAGAATCTTTTAAGGGTCTAGTAACTGAAGATTTTATAAATGATACATTTTTTCCCTTAAGTGTTCCGCTAATGACTCTCATGATGTTCTAAATTACTCTCCAACCTATATCTTTTCTAAATATACCATTTTTCCAATTTATCTTTTTTATAATTTGAATAATTTTTTTTCTTATTTGTTTAAATACTTGTCCAGTCGATACAATATTTAAAACTCTTCCTCCGTTTGAAACTAATTTATTATTAATCAGCTTTGTCCCTGCATGAAAAATGAAAGAATTTTTTTTTAAATTAATTTTTTCTAAATTTTTTATTGATTTATTTTTTTTGTACTTAAAAGGATATCCCTTAGAACACAAGACAATCGTCATGCATTTTAATTTTTTCCACTTAATTTTAATTTTATCGAGTTTATTTTCTATTGCTTTATTAAAAATTTTCACAATATCAGTGTTTAATCTTGGGATGATCACCTCACACTCTGGGTCTCCCATTCTAACATTATATTCAATTAAGTAAGGTTCATTTTTAATTATCATTAATCCAACATATAAAAAACCTGTGTAAGGTTTTTTTTTCTTTTTTAAGGCTAATAAAGTAGGGTTTATTATTTTATTAATTATTTTTTTTTCCAGAGACTTATTAAGAATTGGAGCTGGTGAATATGCACCCATCCCCCCTGTATTTGGCCCTTTGTCTTTTTCTTTTAATCTTTTATGATCTTGAGCTGAACCAAAAAATTTATAATTTTTTTTATCTACAATTAGAAAATAACTTAACTCTTCTCCTTTTAAAAATTCTTCTATAACTAATTTCTTCGAAGATTCGAATTTTCCTTTAAATATTTCATTTGATATATTTACAACCTGTTCTTTTGATCTACAGATAGTTACCCCCTTACCTGCAGCTAAACCATCGGCTTTTACGACTAAAGGTAACTTGCTATCTTTTAAAAAATTAATTACATCTTTTTTATTATTACATATTTTAAATTTTGCTGTAGGAATTTTATATCTTTTACAAATTAATTTCATGAATGCTTTGGAACCCTCTAATTTTGCAGCATATTTGTTGGGCCCAAATACTTTAATTTTATGTTTATTTAAAAAATCTACTATTCCTTTAACCAAGGGTTCCTCAGGACCGACTACAACCATATCTATTTTGTTAAATTTTAAAACTTTAACCAATTTTTTAAAATTTAAAAAATCTAATTGAATATTCTTAGCAATTTTAGATGTGCCTGCATTACCAGGAATACAGATTATATTTTTAGATAACTTAGACTCATATATTTTTTCGCACAAAGCATGCTCCCTACCACCGTTACCTATTAAAGCAATATTCATATGAAGAAATATATTATATATAATTTATAGATGAATAAAAAAAAAGCTAAACTTCAATATAAGAACAATTCATTCGACATTGTTGAAGAAGGAGATTTTGTTATTTGTGCTATTTCAGGAAAAGAAATACCACTAAAAAAACTAAATTACTGGAACGTAGACTTGCAAGAGGCATATTTTTCAGCTGTAGAAGCTAATTTGAGTTATAAAAACTTAAATAATAAAAAAAAATAAATTTATTTCCATCTATCATGTGTCCAAATCCATTGACCCAGATTTTTTGCAATCATTTTTTCTAATATTTGATTTAGTTTTAAAGTGATTTCCAATTTGTTTTTAAATTCAAATGTTTTAATTGGTGAGTGTATGTTTATTTCATATAAATAATTATTTTTTCTCTCAATAAATACAGGAACAATATCTAAATTAAATTTTAAAGCTAATTGAGCTGGTAAAGTTGTAGTTAAAGCAGGTTCGTTAAAAAAATTTACCCTTTCTCCCTCACTAACCCTTTGATCAATCATTAGAGCAATAGAATGATTTTTGTTAATATATTCAATAGCATGTTTTACACCTTTTCTACCTTTTTTAATTTGATTTTTACAAATATATTTCTTTCTTAAATATTCTATAAATGGATTTAAAAAAAAATTATTCAAAGGTCTGTATATAGTTGCCAAATTTATTTTTTTTTTTGTAATCTCCATAGACATAAGTTCAAAATTGGCAAAATGTCCTGATACAAATATTACTGGTTTATTATTTTTAACTATATTATCCAATATTTCTTCCCCAACTATATTAATGTGATTATTGTTGTTTCTAAATTTCTTGAGAAAAATGTATTCTATAAAAGTAATTCCATAATTAGACCAAATTTTTTTTATCAAGTCCTTTTTAAATTTATTGGAAAGTTTATTTTCCAATTTTAATAAATTTTTATTAATGATCTTATTTGATTTAATTATGGGTCCAACTTTTTTAAAAATAAAAGAGAATAATTTACGACTTAAGGTTAAGCCAATTAATTTTGAAATTATAAAAAATAAATATATAAAAATTGCTTCGAAAAAATATTTTATTGATTTCATTATAAATAATTTAAAATCTCATTAATAAATTCTTCTTTATTTTCTATTTTTAAGTCCACCTTGAGATATTTAATATTTTTAAATCCATAATGTTTAATTCTGTAATAATCTTTTTCAGTGGTTATAAGCTCAAGATTATTTTCATGAGACTCTTTCGTCATTTTTTCTAATTCAGATTTACTAAATTGATAATGGTCAGGAAAGATAAGTTTTTTTTTCAGGTTAAGATTATTTTCATTTAATATATCAAAGAAATTTTCTGGATTGCCTATTCCAGAAAAAGCAAAAAGTTTTTTATTTTGAAATGAATTTATATTTAATGGTATATATTCAGAGTTAAAAATTTTAACTTTATTTGAAATTTCTAATATTTTTTTTTCAAACAATTCATCTTTTTTTCCGTTAATAAGAATTATATTCACATCTTTTATAGAATTCTTTCCTTCTCTTAGTGGACCAGAGGGTAAAGTCATTCCATTTCCTATAAGTTGTTTACTATTAAAACATAGTATATTTAATTTTTTCTTAATAGAAAAATCTTGAAATCCGTCATCTAATATAGCTACATCATAATTTTCTTTTTCAGCATTTTGAATTGCCTTAATTCTTTTAGTATTTACAAATAAACAATTAATTTTTTCGTTAATTAAATTTTCTTCATCTGTATGTTGAGAATAGTATTTCTTAATTATTGCAGGTTTTCTTTTATTCTTTATTAATTCTCTAGCTATCAAAATTGTTAAAGGGGTTTTTCCAGTACCACCAACGTAAATATTTCCTACGCAAATTACTGGAATTTTAAAAGTATGCTGAAAGGTTATTATTTTATTTATTCTTAATAAAAGTTGCCAAAGCAAAGAAATAGGTAACAGTAATAAAGAGATAAAATTATTTTTTTCGTCCCAAAATTTTGGTTTTAGCGCTCTCATAATCTAGAGATTTTTTTCAATTCAATATAAGCATTGTTTAAAATCTTATTACCCAGCTCATTGATTGTATCTATGTTACTTTTGTTAACGTTACCTAGATTATTAAAATCTAAGTTTAATTTATTTGATAATTCTGTTTCATTTTTAATCAACTCAGTGATTCCAAATTCACTCAAAAGATTATAAATTTCTTGAAAATTATATACGTAAGGACCGTGATATATCTTACAACCATGTTTTGCTGCTTCTATAGGATTTTGTCCACTCTGAGACTCTAATTTTTTTATTAAAGATTTACCCATCAAAACACTTTTACAAAGTTTTAAATAATTAGATACCATTCCATAAGAATTAATTATAATAATTTCACTTTCTTTATCTATATCTTGATTGGTTGACAAAATTTTATATTTTAAATTCAGTTTTTTACAAATTGATCCAATTTCTTTAACTCTATCAATATGTCTTGGTATGATAATAGTCACTAAGTTCTGGTTTTTTTTTCTTAACTCTAAGTGCGTTTTTAAACAAAAAATATCTTCTCCTTTGTGGGTGCTTAATGCACACCAAACTCTTTTTTTTTCAAACCATTCTTTATTATTAAGGCTTAACTCATTAGTTTTATATTCTACAGATAATTTCAAATTACCTAGATATTTAATATTTTTTGCTTTGAAACTTTCAAGATATTTTATCGACTCTTTGTTTGATGATAAACATAAATCAAACGTACTAAATATCTTTTTAGCAGTATTAGAAATTAAATTCCATTTTATAAAAGTTTTTTTAGTTATTCTCCCGTTTAAAAGAACTAAAGGAATACTTTTATTTTTAATTTCATTAAGAAAATTTGGCCATATTTCAGAGTCTACAAATAAAATTAAGTCAGGTTTCCAAATATTAAGGAATTTTTTAACTAAAAAGTTTACATCAAGTGGAAAATATCTATGCTTAATATTAGGGTGATCTTTAAATTGTTTTTCAAACAAATTCCCTGAAGTCAAAGTGATAGTAGTAATTAGAAATTCTACATTATCATGATTTTTATTTATCTTATTAATTAAAGGTAAAATACTTTGTATTTCACCTATGCTGGCAGCATGAAACCAAAAAAGCTTTTTATTTTTTTTTCTTTCGTTCAAAAAATATTGTGGAAATATTTTTTCTTTAAATCTAGATTTATCTTCTTTGTTAAAAATTTTTCTTAGATATATTAAGATTATAAATACAGGATAAAAAAAAAAGGTGAAAATTTTATAAACAAATAACATTAAATTTATTTTAATTGTTTGTTGTATAGGGATTTGTATTCGTTACACTTTTCTATAAGCTGATCATGATTCCCTGAGTCAATTAAGACACCATTCTTCATAACAAATATTTTATCAGCATTATGAATGGTTGAAAGTCTGTGAGCTATTACAATTGTAGTTTTGTTTTTGGTTAAATTGGTTATTGCATTTTGTACTATTTCTTCTGATTCTGCGTCTAGTGAAGAAGTAGCTTCGTCTAGTAAAATTATTGGAGATTTTTTTAAAATTGCTCTGGCTATAGATATTCTTTGTTTTTGCCCTCCAGAAAGTCTAATACCGTTTTCTCCAACAATAGTATTGTATTTATTTGGCATTTTATTAATAAATTCTTCAGCAGCAGCAAATTCACATGCTTTTACAACCTCTTCTTCTGAAGAGTTTGAATTTGCAAATGCTATATTATTTTTAATTGTGTCATCGAACAGAATCACATCTTGACTCACAAGAGAAATATTTTTTCTTAGTGAATTTAAAGAAACACTATTAATTTTTTGATTATCTATATAGACCTCACCATCCTGAGGATCGTAGAATCTAGGAATAAGATTGATTATAGTACTTTTACCTGCACCGCTGTGACCCACTAATGCAGTCATAGAACCACCTTTAATATTTAAGCTTAGATTTTTTATAGCCTTATCTTCAGTTGTTTCGTATTTAAACGCTACATTTTTAAATATTATATCGCAGTTTTTAATTTGAAGTTCTGGTAGTTTTTTTTCGTTTTTAATTTCTATTTCTTTATCAATTATTTTAGATATCCTTTTAAATGCTGCGGCTCCCTGATAAGCCACCATATTTATTGTAGCTAAAGACCTGATAGGTTGATAAGCTAACATCATAGCTGCTAAAAAAGAAAAGAAATTGTTTACCTCCAGTTCTCCCGAAGCAATTAGTTGTCCTGAAAAAAAAATAAACCCTGCAATCATTATTCCAGTCAATGTTTCCATTATAGGAGTAGCTCTAATCATTACACTATTATGCTTAATATTTTTTTCAACCAAATCATCTATAAGCTTTATAGCTTTTTTATTTTCATCTTCTTCTTTTTGATAAATTCTTATCATCTTCGATCCTTTAAATATTTCAGATAAGAAAGCTGCTAAGTGCCCAGAAATTTCTCCAGCCTGAGTCACTGCTTTTCCTACTCTTTTCCCTAAACTTTTAGCGAAACCAGCTGCAAGTGGTATCATTAAAATTGCAAATAACGCTAATTTCCAATTTTGATAAAACATAAGAGAAACTAAGGCTATGACTGAAAAACTATCTTTCATTAAATTTAAAACTCCAACACTAACGAGCTGTTGCACTTGATGAGAATCGTACATTATATTTGAAATATATTTTCCTGAATGACGACTATCTAATGTTTTAATATCTGAAAATAAAATATTACTGGATATTTTTTTTTGTATTTCTCCAGCAACTTCTTGACCAACTCTTATTATATAAATTCGAGCTATGTATAATGAAACACCTTTCGTTGTGAAAGCTATAATTATTAAAATAGGAATAAGCCAAGCTAAAGTTCGATCTTGTTCAATAAAGATTTTTTTTACAGCTGGATCCAAAAGCCAAGCAATACCTGAAGTGCTTCCGGCAACTAAAATTGAAAGAACTAAAGCGAAAAGAATTTTTTTTAAATGTTTAATTACATACTCTTTATAGAGTCTTATAATTATTAGTTTTAGCTCTTCAAATTTCATTGCTATAGATTTATCGTGAAGATACTTAGAAATAATATTATTCCTGAAATATTATTTAATTTAAATAAAGCTAAACATTTTTTAGGTTTATCTTTATCTAATTTTTTTATTTGATAAAATAAAGTTAAAATAAACAACATTAATAAAAGCGTAAACATATTTAATCCTAGATTATTTACAAAAAGAAAGAGCAATATTGATGCAGTTAATACATAACTTAACCCCACAAATAATTTAATATTTTTTTTAAATTTTATTGATGTTGATTTTATTCCAATAATTTCGTCGTCTACCATATCTTGCGCTCCATATATCGTGTCATAGCCCAATGTCCAAAATATGGCTGATATATAAAGTGTAATTATTTCATAAGAAATATTGTTATTTAATGCTGTCCAGGCCATTATAATTCCCCAGTTAAAAGTTAAACCTAAAAATAATTGAGGCCAGTAAGTAATTCTTTTCATGAAAGGATAAGAAAAGGCTAAAACCATTGATCCTATTCCTAATGCAATTGTTAAAAAATTGAATTGAATCAAAATTAGAAATGCTAAAAAACATAAATTTATAATATAAAAAAAAGATTTTTTTATTGATATTTTTCCAGCTGCAATAGGTCTTTGTTTTGTTCTTTTAACTTCCTTGTCTAGATCTTTATCTACAATATCATTAAATATACAACCAGCACTTCTCATTAGCACTGAACCTAAAAAGAAAAGAAGTAAATAATATAAGAAAGTATTAAAATCTTTATTTATATTATAAGCATAAGCCAAACCCCATGAGCATGGCCAGAATAAAAGCATAAAACCAATTGGCTTGTTTAATCTGGTTAAATTGATAAATATTTTTAAATGCTCCATGAAAATATGACTTGTAAATACCAAACACTATCTACATAATCAATTTGATTCGATATGGACATAGATTATACAGTATCAGCTTTAATGTTTCCGGCCATACCTCTAATGATGACTATGTATAGCAACAGATATCATACTTTGAGTGCATTAATCAGAGGGCTACATGACCAATATATTTTTGAAAAACGTACTCCTCCTGAATGGGAAAATCAGTTACATGTTTTAAACAACAGAACCAATTTACTGAAATATACAATGGGTTTCGCAGCTTTTGGTTTTTTATTTAATATGTCAACTGTTTTAATGCTTTATCTAGGCAGTCTTCAAATAGCTAGATTAATTTTTGCGGGATGTTGTGTTTGCATGATTATTTCTATCTTCTTATTTTTACAAGAAATTAGGCTCTCTAATAAGGCTCTAAAATTTCATTTAAGTGATATGGAGTCCATGAAAAAAGATTTATAATTTACTTTTTCTCCAAGAGGTTTTTTTTAAATAACGATATACCTTTATTAAGTTTATGCTTATAAGATTCTTTAAAAGTATCTAACTGCCAACCTTTCATTCTTAAAGTAATTTCACTTAAATTTTTTAATTTCCATTCGCTTAATGTATTCAAATCTTTCCATAATTTTTTCTCCTCCTCAGTTCTTGCACAACCATAACAGTAACCAGTAACTGGATCAGTTTTACAAATACTTATACATGGAGAAATTATTTTATTTTCCATCAAGGAATTAGTATAGCTGGACCAGTAAGTTTTCTAGATTCTAAATCTTTATGAGCCTGAGGAGCTTCTGATAGCTTATATTCCTTAAAAATTTTGATCTTTATTTTTCCAAATTTTACTTTCTCAAAAATTTCGTCAGCTCCTTTTTGAAGCTCTGCTCTGTTAGTAAAATAATGACCAATTGTAGGTCTTGTTAAAAAAAGGCTTTTAGATTGGATGTCTTTAGGAACATTTATTGGATCTAATGGCCCTGAAGCATTTCCAAAACTTACCATCATTCCTCTCGGCTTTAAACATGCTATTGATCCTTTGAATGTATTTTTTCCTACACCATCAAAAACAGCTGGTACCCCTTGATTATTAGTTATTTTCATAACTTCTTTTACAAAATCATCATTCGAATAATTAATTACATGTTCATATCCATTTTCTTTCGCAATTTTAATTTTTTCATCTGAGCCAACTGTGCCTATAACATTTGCACCAATACTATTAGCCCATTGAGCAAAGATTTGACCCACTCCCCCCGCGGCCGCATGAAATAAAATAGTTTCACCTGCTTTGAGTTTATAAGTTTTACAAATTAAGTAATTTGTAGTTAATCCTTTAGTCATAAGTGTAGCAGCTAATTGGTGTGAAATACCCTCTGGTATTTTAACTGCGATTTTAGCAGGAATAATTCTTTGTTGAGAGTAGGCTCCAATTGGCATTGAAGCATAAGCTATATTATCTCCTTTGTTAAATTCATTTATATTGGAACCGACTTCATCAATTTTACCTGCAGCCTCCAAACCGATCCCGCTGGGCATTGATAACGGATACAAACCTGATCTATGATAAGTATCTATATAATTTAATCCAATAGCATAATTAGTTACCTTAACTTCATCTGGTCCTGGAGAACCTATGCTAACCTCTTGAAGTTCCATAACTTCAGGACCACCATTTTTTTTAATGATTATTGATTTAGGCATTATTTAAATTACTTGAACTTTTAATATTTAGCAAATGTTCCATTATTATAGTCTTGAATAGCTTCAAGTATTTCTGCTTTTGTATTCATGA
>MDTB01119011.1_pt1 | contig 12961 bp, 14 predicted proteins | sample 811161 | NCBI WGS metagenome assembly MDTB01 (sample SAMN05326650, study PRJNA326480) | marine metagenome | isolation source: seawater | place: Mediterranean Sea | collected 2009 | reverse complement strand
ACGTCGCCACAGGCAAAAATACCGGGCTCTGATGTCTGTCCGTGCTCATCGATAACCACTTCGCCGTAGGGCGTAAGCTCAACCACGTCCTTAACAAACAGACTATTCGGGATTAATCCGATTTGAACAAACACCCCGTCCAGGGCTTGCTGGTGTAACTGTTCCGTTTCACGATCCTGGTATTCAATCGCAGACACCTTGCCGTTTGTGGCAATAATTTCTTTACTCGCAACATTGGTGTGCAACGTGATATTATCACGCAACTTAGCCTGATCTACCAGAATCTTATCGGCTTTTAATTCTGGCAGAAACTCGAACACTGTCACTGACTTCACAATGCCAGCCAAGTCTAAGGCAGCCTCTATGCCCGAGTTACCGCCGCCAATAACCGCAACATCTTTACCTTTGAAAAAAGGCCCGTCACAATGCGGACAATAGGCAACGCCATTACCAATGTTTTCTTTTTCGCCAGGCACACCTAGCTCCCGCCAGCGCGCACCGGTGGCGATAATAACCGTTTTAGTTTGAATGATTTCACCCGATGACAGGGTAATAACCTTAACGTCACCTATACCAATGTCTGCGACCCGTAAATGTTCCTTTAGGGTCACCTCGTAATCATTCATATGGTTAAGCAAATCGCCGGTCAGTTTTGGTCCAGTAGTGCTACTCACAGAGATAAGATTCTCTATGCCCATCGTGTCTTTGACTTGGCCGCCAATGGTTTCTGCCACCATAGTCACTTTTAAACCTTTACGCGCACTATAAACTGCCGCGCTAATGCCGGCAGGGCCACCGCCAATAATCACCACATCTTGTAAAGGCATTGCTTCTGCGGCTGTTTCATTCAAATAAGGATAAAGCGTTTGTAGCTTATCGATCATTTTTGCCGTATCAACTTTGCCGTTTGCAAATAACTCACCGTTTAAATAAACGCTCGGCACACCTTGTATATCGCGCTGCTCAATTAATTCAGGGTATAAGCCACCGTCGATCATTTCGGTGCCGATATTATCATTGAGCAAAGCAAACTGATTTAAAGCTTGCACAACATCGGGACAATTGTGACAACTTAAACTGACAAACACTTCAAAGTGTAAGGGTTCTTGAATAGCAGCAACCATGGTCTGAATACCATCATCCAGCTTTAATGCAGTGCCACTACTGCGTAATATTGCGAGCACCAGAGAATTAAACTCATGGCCGCTAGGAATGCCAGAAAAACTAATACCCGTCGACTGGCCGTTAACTTCTAAATAAAAACTCAAAGGGCTTCTTAACACTAAATCACAATCACGCTCATCCAATAACAGCTTATCACTGACCGCTGCTATCGCCGATAAAAATTCAACCAACTCCTCTCGCTTTGCATGCTCGCCGGTTTGTAAAACAAACGTCACCGGCACTTCCATATTAGCGGTATAGCTGGTTAAGGCCTTAATGATATCGTCTGATAATACGGGATTGCTCATCTGGTCTTCCTGTTAAAAAATAAGCGGGGGCTGGCGCCCCCGCTTAAACTTACAATTAAATTTTTCCGACTAGATCTAATGATGGCGCTAATGTCGCTTCGCCTTCTTTCCATTTAGCAGGGCAAACTTCATCAGGATGTGCGCGTACGTACTGGGCGGCTTTAATTTTGCGAACCAAATCATCTGCATCACGGCCAATACCCTCGGCAGTGACTTCCATCGCCTGAATAACCCCGTCAGGATCAACGACAAAAGTCCCGCGATCAGCAAGACCTTGGCCTTCACGCAGAACTTCAAAATTACTGGATAGCGTACCTGTAGGATCACCAATCATAGTGTATTTAACCTTGGCAATGGTGTCTGATGATTCATGCCAAGCTTTGTGGGTGAAATGGGTATCCGTTGAAACTGAATAAACTTCAACATCGCGTGACTGTAGCTCTTCATAATGATCAGCCACATCACCTAACTCCGTGGGACATACAAAGGTAAAGTCTGCTGGGTAAAAGAAAAATACCGCCCACTTACCTTTGACGTCCTCATCAGTCACGGTGATAAATTCACCGTTTTTAAATGCGTCAGCGCTAAAGGGTTTAATTGCTGTGTTGACTAATGCCATGATGCTCTCCTAGGTTGAAGTAATTGTTAATGGATACACTATATCGAACCACAATGTATTGTTAAATATGTTATTTTTGATTATTATATTCGATAAAATCGAATATAATTTACGTATTCCATGGAATCAACATGATCACGCTCAAGCAATTACACTACGCATTGGCCGTTGAACAAACCTTACACTTTAAGAAAGCCGCCGAAGCCTGTTTTGTCTCGCCATCAACGCTAAGTAATGCATTAACTGAGCTCGAGCAACAAATTGGTATTCAAATTTTTGAACGAGACAACAAAAAAGTGATTGTTACGGCCCTTGGCAAGGCCGTATTAGAAAAAGCGCAAACCATTAAAATCCAAGCAGACGATATTCAAAAGCTGGGGCAAAATCTGGATGGCGAGCTAAGTGGCCCGCTGAAAATTGGCGTTATACCAACGATCGGGCCTTATTTATTGCCAATAGTTTTGCCCACTATCAATCGTGATTATCCAAAGCTTCAGCTAGACATCATTGAAGACCAGTCGAATGCGTTAGTTAATGAGGTGCGTCGTGGTGATTTAGACCTTGCCATTTTAGCCCTGCCCTTCCCTTTAAATGGCTTACTCTCATTCAGCTTTTGGCAGGAAGATTTTTTCTGGCTTAACCATATCGATAATGCCATTGCAGATAGTAATGAAATTTCTGCCAGTGAGGTTGAGGCCGCATCAATGATGCTTTTAGAGGATGGACATTGCCTGAAAGACCATGCGTTATTAGCTTGCCAATTATCAGCGAGCGGACATCACAATATACGCGCCCCCAGTTTAAATACCTTAGTGCAGTTGGTCGCGGGGAAAATGGGCACTACACTAGTTCCTCAAATGGCATTGGAGCAATTACTGCAAGCTAATCCACTGCTTAAAGAGGCGCATCTTAACGAACCTGGGCCGCACCGAGAAATAGCTCTTATTATGCGGCCCAGCTATACCGGCATCAAAAATGTCGAGCAGCTCAAAATATTATTTGAACAGCAGCTCAATCAGCATTTCTCTACTCAAACTAGGTCGAAAGACTAAAGGATGACTATGTATATTGCCATGAACCGCTTCAAAATAAATCGAGGCAAAGAAGAGGACTTTGAACATATGTGGAAAACCCGCGAGACGCATTTAGATAGTGTGCCAGGGTTTAATCATTTTCACTTACTAAAAGCAGACAGCAGCGGAGAGTATACGCTCTATACCTCACACAGTACTTGGAATAGTCGCGAAGACTTTATCAATTGGACAAAGTCAGAAGCGTTTCGACAGGCGCATAAAGGAGCTGGTCAAAACCAACACATGTATATCGGCCATCCTCAGTTTGAAGGCTTCGAAGTGATTATTTAAAACCACGCTATAGCCTAAGCAAATTTCAAGCCATAAAGGCTTGCTATAAAACGCCTTTAAGCTTCTTCAGATGAACCCTGATCATAGCTATGGTCATGATCTGTTTTTTCTTTTTTCTCATTCTCGTGCTCATGCTCATGCTCACCGCCGCAACCGCCTGCTAACGACACTGAGCTCAGGAGTAACAACGCTATAAATACTATATTTCTCATGGTGAAACCTCTTGAAATTCATGAAATTTCATTTTATACGAGAGAATACCTATAAGTCGATTAATTTATTGATCAAAATAAGTGAACTTAGCTAGAAAGCGCCGTTATAAAATAATTTTTATTGTATTTGTAAAATCTTTGTATTCCAGCACAGAAGAATAAGAGACAATTACAAATGTTTGTTTGCTTGATATCCCTAACTATTAATTTAATAATCCAAAAATATTTGGATATATAGTAAAAGAATATATTTTTAGGGATAATGGTACCAATAAATAAAATATCAAAAGGCCTTTCAATTATGAGCACTATACAAAGTCCAATTTTATCATTTTGCTCAACATGCATGAACAGAGGCGAGTCCTTAAAAAAGACCTTGCCCCATAATAACAATATTATAAATAATTATAACGGCCTAGTCGAAATGGTCTTAGTTAATTTTATCAAAGATGACGAAAGCTTAAAACTTCATGATTGGATTTTGCAACAGAAAAATAGCGATTTTATGAATTATAGAGTTTGTAAGGAAATGTTTTTTTGGAATATGCCTAAAGCAAGAAACACCAGTCACATGTCTGCTAAGGGCTCTTACTTAATTAATCTTGATTGTGATAATTTTATAAGCGCCAACACTATTGATAAACTCCTAGAGCTTAATAAAAAAAAGAAGTTAAATAAATATATATTTTGTGGTTATAGAGGCAGAATCAAAAAAAAATTTAGGCCATGGAAAAGAAAAAATTTTAGGACGACTTTTAAATTTCTTCGTGGCGAACATTTTCATGATGGTTCATATGGCAATATCGGCCTACCAAAAGATTTGTTCATCTCATTAGGAGGTTATAATGAGGCGCTGCCGCCTATGGGTGGAGATGATGATGACCTCTTTAAAAGGGCTGTCTGTATTAAAAAGAAAATAATTCACATTCCTTCTGACATTGCACCAGTTACTAATAGTAAAGAGGAAGGCTTAGTTAATACAATAAATCCAAAAATTGATTGGCTTGAGTGGGCCCAATCAAGCGAGGAGATAACGAAAGCCTCTCTTTTAAATAATATGTTGAAATGTAATATGAATATGCCGATTGGACTTGAGACAAGTGATGGTAAATTTTAAATACTTCAACTATCAGCGTTTATTGATTAAATACACAATAACATTTTCGTTTTCTGTTACCACCACTGACGACAATATATAAGCATCTTTTGTTTCTGATTGAATGTTGCCGCAGCCCATAGTTTCTGCATGTCTTTGTTGTTTTAAACAGCTATGCTTTTTCGTTTGAAAAGAATACTTATAAAACCCTATTTCTAACATGAAAGTAAAGTCGTAATCATCATGATGGCCTCTGAGTATGTATTGATATTGTGGTATTGAATAATCCTCTAACCGCCAGTAGTAAACAAGACCTTCTTCAAAGGTGAGCCACCGAGGGCTGGACCTAATGAAAACTCTACTTTTACTAAATGTTTCTGTATAAATATATTTCCATGAGTTTTTGCCAAACTCAGTATCCACTTCGTAATACCACTTTTGCTTTATTTAACAAGGCACATTTTAATTAGCTTATTCTCCACATATTTAGGTCTTTTTGATACACTAAAAATATTCGCTCAATCACTCAACATATGAGAAGGCAACTAAAATTAAAATTTTATGGATATTAGCGCTATCAAAAAATCTATAAGGTTTTCAAAAATTATATCATTTGATCTTTTTGATACTCTTTTTTTCCGGCCTTATTTAAACCCACATGATCTCTTCTCACACTTAGAGATTATCCATAATATTCCTGGATTTAAAAATCAAAGAATAATTGCCGAACATAATGCAAGGTTCATTTCTAAGCATGAAGAGGTCACACTTGACGAGATCTACGAGCACATTGAAAGTGAGTTCGCTAACATTAAGTTTAAAGAGATGGAATTAGAATATGATTCTATCTTAATAAATCCAGACATAAAAAATCTAATTGATTATTCAGTCTCACAAAATAAAAAAGTTATATTCATAAGTGATATGTATCTTTCTGCTAACTTTATTAAATCAGTGTTTGCCAAGCATTTAATAAAGAATTTTGACTCATTATATATTTCATCTGAGCATAGACTTACTAAACACAAAGGAAAATTATTTGAAAAGGTCGTTATTGATTTAAATTGTGATGCTAAAGATATTCTTCATATTGGTGATAATAAAAAAAGTGATATAAAGATTCCGCGTAGATACGGTTTCAAAACGGCTTACTATCCATCTTACAATGATCAGTTTAAAAGAATATCATCAAGCAATAAGTCTCTACTGCGTCTTTTTAATTCCTACAGCTCGGATTTTATTCAAAGTTATTTGCTCAAGCAAAACATCAACGCTAAAAGCGTTGATATATGCGAAAACGTTGATTGTTTTTTTTGGGAATCTATCGGATTTTATTATGGGTCACTAATTGCATTAAGTCTTTATAGAAATATTGCAAACAATTATAACCCCGCTAAAGATGAGTTAATTTTTTTAGGGCGCGATGGTTTTTCTATTAAACTTTTTTTTGACAACGTTAAGCCTCAGTGGAATAGTCATTACATACACTTGCCACGTATATTTACCAAAAAATGCACTTTTCCACTAAATATAAATGATGATGATAATGTGCACTTTTTATATGAACTTTTTAATACAGATTGTTCGAACAGAGATATTACTTTTCGTAAATATTTCATTCTTAACAATGTAGAAAAATATCGCGATTACGCCAAAGACAAAAGGAAACTTTATGCGCAGTACTTAAAGTTTAAGAAAGTTGATATTGACAAAAGACTGATCATCGTTGATTCAGCGACGATGCGCTTTTCTGCGCAAGAATTATTATCATCAATTGCAAACAACGGCGTGCTTGGCATTTATTTTTATGTTCGCAATATCACATATAAAAATTATACTTACCAATCAGTTTATGATTATAGCCATGATAATTTAGGCCCCTCATTAGAAATAAAATTTATTTTGTTCGTGGAGTTTATTTTGGCTTCACCAGAACCATTTATTTTTGATTTTGATAAAAAGAATTTTAAGCCCATCTATGAAGAATTATCGGCAGAAGATAAAACTAGGATAAATATAAAAACGTCTATTACTAGAGGGCTAAACCGGGGCTCAATAGTAATTAAATCTATTATTGGAGATTCTGTTTATTCAGTTAACACCGCTTTTTTGATGAAAAATATCCAATCATTCATTAATTTTATAGGTCCAGAAGAAGCGTATTTTTTTAAAAAAATTAGCATTTCTACTGATTTCAAGCACCTTGAATATGCTCCTCTTCTTTCTAGTGATTATTCTTTTTTTCAAACATTATTAGCTACTAGAGAGACTGCAAAACAACTGAAGATCCTGCCTTACCTAAATAGCCCTCAATTACTAGCAATGATGATACGATATCCCCTCTCAATAAAAAGCAGCTCAAAAAAATCGTATCTTAGCATTTATATTTTTCCTTTCTTGAATTCGAATTTTTTTACTTTAGAATTCAAAATCTTCAATCGATTTACTATATCTTGCTATTGCGGCAAGCGAACAATATGTATGGAAGATCAATAAAAGTTATCGAATATTGTATTTGACTATTTTTATCGTCGTGACCTAGTAGATTACATTGTCCTATTGTCATTTTCTTAAATCACAATGTGCATTTTTTCGTTAGGCCTAGCTCTATCAAATTTGGGAAGATTTCATAGGCGTCTGTTTTTTTATTAAGCTCAAATTAATCTTAGTATTTCGCGCTTAATTTTTTTTAACGGCCACAAGAATTTATTTGGCTTAAATTCATGCCTTTTATAATCCCAGTTTTTATATCTATTATTGAAAACTCTCGCGCCTTTATAAAGGTTATGGTCATCATAATGACTGGCACCTTTAATCTCACTTAGTATTTGAACTTTCATCTGTCCCGACCTGTAAATTCCATCCTTGCTATCAAATTCATTAAGCTTCAAATGTATTGTCATTATTCTGACAATAGACCAGTACCAATAATCATATGTGACGTGTGATATAAAACTATCCGTGTACCAATCAATGCATTTTTTAAGAACAATATTTCCTTTTTTTGCCATTAAGAAATTGGGATTATATAAAAAATCTTCTTTCTCCCAATACGAACTGCATAATAGAAAATCAGTTTCACGATCTAGAAACTCCGCTATCGGTACTAACGGTTCGTTATCGATATCTGAATAAAAGCCCCCTCTTTTAAAGAGGATACAAACCCGCCAGAAATCTGCTTTTATTGGTCCATCTGGAATATAATTAAAAACAGCATGGTGTATTTCACCATATTCATCTAATAGGAACTGTGCGCATTCTTCATCATCAAAAAACCTTATCGCATACTCTGGATTCAACTTCGCCCATTTATCAATATAAAAATTGATATTGTTTTTGGATTTATGACATAAAAATATATTCTTTGGGATATCAGTGCTCATAAATAAAAAAATTTATTTTCCGAAACTTTTTGAGGTCTTCTGTATAAAAAAAATCTCCCTCTCTTACCTTGTTAAAAAATTTTCTGTTCCAATTATATTGAACAAAATCAATATCTTTACCTATAACACCGGTATCAAAAATAAAATATCTCAAATTTTCACTCTTAATTATTTTATTCATTAGTTGTAAATACGATTATTTTTTTAAAAGGATTGTTACATGAAAACTTCTGCACCGTAACTGAGCGTATTTCATTGACTCTCCTAAATATTTAAAAACCTACCTTTAATTACTTATATTTTAAAAATCGCCGATGAACCAAGTTCGTGACAGGTCGTTTAAATCCTCCATTTGTCTTCCGACTACTCCTATTACGCCACCAGTCCAAGTAGAATACGCCTTGCTGCCGTCAAGAAGATATGCGTTTTCAGGAAAATTTCTTAGTAGGTATACCGGATTTTGATAAGAAAAACTTGAGCCAAGTTCTTTAAAATAATTACCCTCGATATAAAACTTCTTTACGCCCTTAGTTGCTAAATATACCTTGTTAAATTTTCTTTCCTCAAACTCCTCTGCGATTTGAAATAGTACTCTAAAAACATCTGCAGTCGATTTATCAGATTCAACGTTCCTGAGATCAACCACCACAGAATTAGGGTTTAAAAAATATTCGTAATAAACCCACGTCTCAATACCGGCATTTCTATGATCTACATTTGTTGCTGAATTTGCTGGCATGCCAAGCGAGAAATAATTTACAGCTGCAACACAAACCACTGTGCCTAAAACAAATATGACTATTTTTTTCATTCTTCTATCTCAAAATTTTGTTTGAATTCGAAACTCTACCTGAACACCTATTGGGTTTCAGTAACCAGAATAAGTCTCTTCATTTTTCTTCCTTAAAAGTTTTTCCACCGTTACGGAGTTATTTGAAATTTGTATTGGGTCAATTAATATTATCTTTTAAAAAAATTTTAACAATCTCTGTCAGTAAATGAATACTCGGCTAAATATGTTCCATCACTTCTTATATATTTAAAGGTAACGGATTTAACCGCATCTAAAAAAAAACGAGTAGATGGATCAGTGCAAAAATTTTGAATTGCCGAAGGTTTTAATTCTGATTTAATTATATATTCAAAATCTTTTTGAGTTATATCCTCAGTAATACGATAATTATAAATAAAATCACCAAAAATACAGACTGTATTTATTAATGAAGTAACTTCATCAATCATCATTCCTGCGCTGTCTTGATTAATATCGCTTGCTACTTCAACACACTCTTTATTTGAAATTTTTTTCGCTTCAACATCAAAGGTTATAAATGAAAAAAATAACATAAATAAAAATTTCATTATTTAAAACTCCTTTATATAATTTTAAACTATCTTAATATTTAGGATTTTAACAGAGAATTTTTTATTACGAACCTCCTCTATCCATTTCTCTTTTTCTTTTGAGAATATAACCACTTAAAAATGTGTTTCCTCGATAGGTTTTAATGCCTAAAGCATTTAGCTTATCCGCTATGCTTTTTAAATTCATATGACGCTTTTCTTTAAGTTTTTGTATTATTCTATGAAGTTTTACTTGTCGTTCTGAATAAGGACGAAGATACACCAAATCATTGCGTTGGAAGATGATGTTTAAGGTTAAATAGTTTGCCGAATACGAACTTAAAACTACTCTACCGTCATTGAATGTTTTCGTTTGCAGAATAAATTTCTTATAAAAATTTATATGTTTTTCTTCAAACTTCATTATTTTTCTCATAATATAGTTTTTTATGATATTCAAGGAAGTCTCTATTAATTTTGTGTTTTCCTGAAAGTGCAATCTTCTTTCCTTCATAACCTGAGAGACCTCTTACTTCTAAAGTATCGGGGTCAATATAAAAAGAAAACGCATCAAATTGCGAGTGATGATTTGGGCAAAGACAGAGCATATTTGAAAGATCATCAGGTCCATTATGTGGTTGACCGAGTGCCTTAATATGAGCACCTATTGCTATGGAACCATTTGGTTTAAAAAGTTTGATGTTACAAACCTGGCAACTCGAATCATAAATATCCTTTACTTTTTCCCTAAGTAAAATTTTCCTGTTGATTCTATTAACAGTTACTGAAGTCCTGTCTGCAACTTGGTAATCATCCGGTAAAGTATCTTTTATAGACTCTTCAAGATCAGATAGATTAGATTCACTTTCAAGATGGAACCTGCATACATAAAATCCACTTTTTCCAAGTATCCTCTCATAGGAAGTTACATAGTAAAGACCATCATACCGATAACCTTGAGGTGGACCATTTTCAACTTGATGCCCTCTAGTAACTCTAACTGGCAATTAATAGTCGCAACTTAGTTGAAGACCCTTGTTTCCTCTAACAAATTCTTGGTTAGATATCTGTTTTCCACCAGGAGCATTTTGCCCCCCGTGACCGGTGTAATAAATATAATCAAGTTTATCGATATCGTCCTCATACCCACCCGATAAAACTATTGAACAAGCACCCTCTTTTTCCCTTCCCCATATGCCTGCCATGGTTGGTCTATGAACCCCTGCCTCAGCAAGATCTGCTCTTGAGTCAAAAACCTGACCCACTTTAACCTCTGATATTTGACCAAAAACAAGTTCACTCATTATCTAGATTGTAAAAAGTTGAAAATAATTCGGTAAACGAAACTACTCGACCGTAACTGAGTGAATTTCATTATAATATTATCAATCTATTGTTTTAATTAACTCAACTACACAATTTCCAAATGCTTCAGTGCCTTTAGTTAAACCCATACCCTCACAGATATCAGGCACATATTCATCATTTGAAAAATATCCTCTTTCTATAGTGCCATCGGCATAAGTGTATGTCCCTTGTCCATGCCTCTTGCCATCTTTCTGCTCACCAACGTATTTATGTCCTTCCCATTTTCCAGCACCAAAAGTGTATGTCCCTTGTCCATGCCTCTTGCCATCTTTCTGCTCACCAACGTATTTATCTCCACTGGCATAAGTGTATGTCCCTTGCCCATGGACCTTGTTATCTTTCCACTCGCCAACGTATTTTGCTCCACTTGTCCAAGTGTATGTCCCTTGTCCAGTTCTTTTATCATCTTTCCACTCACCAACGTATTTATCTCCTTCCCATTCTCCAGGACCAAAGGTTATCGAACCAAAACAGTTATGCCACCTTGCTGAGATGTCTGACGGGCACTTTTCTAATGCGTGAGCAGATGTCGATAAAAGAAGGGTGATAAGCAGAATAGGTCTCTTCATTTTTTAATCCTTAAAAATTGCCCGAAATTCACTCGACTGTAACTGACTTCGCTAAATTCCTTGGTTGGTCAACATCCGTGCCTTTAATAATTGCAACATGATAGGATAATAACTGTAAAGGTATGGCATAAATAATAGGTGCAATCATAGGATGACAGCTAGGCACCTGTAGGACCTTCATCGCATCGTCTGAATCAAACGCTGCAGCCTTATCGGCAAACACATACATTAACCCGCCACGCGCTCTTACTTCTTCTACGTTTGATTTTAATTTTTCAACAAGTTCGTTGTTCGGTGCGACAACAATAACCGGCATGTCAGCATCGATAAGTGCCAACGGCCCATGCTTTAATTCACCCGCAGCATAGGCTTCAGCATGAATATAGGAAATTTCTTTAAGCTTTAATGCACCTTCCATTGCAATCGGATATTGATCACCGCGCCCTAAAAATAGGCTGTGACTTTTATCGGCAAAATCTTCGGCTAATCGCTCAATGTCTGCATCCATCGCCAGCGCTTGCTCTATTTTACTTGGCAAGCTTTGAAGCGCTTGAACCAATTCGGCCTCATCGGTTTTAGATAAGTCTCTATGATGACCAATAGCAGCAGCTAACATCATTAAGCCCGCCAATTGCACGGTAAAAGCCTTAGTTGAAGCCACGCCAATTTCAACTCCGGCCTCCATCATGTAAGCCATATCGGATTCACGGACTAGCGATGAGCCTGGTGCGTTACAAATGGTCAAGCTGGTCATATAATTTTGTTTTTTAGCCAAACGAAGGGCTGCTAAGGTATCGGCAGTTTCGCCAGACTGCGAAATGGTCACCAATAAACTGTTGGGTCTAACGACTGATTTGCGATAGCGGTACTCTGAGGCAATTTCGATATTACAGCTGACCCCTGCAAATTCTTCAAACCAATAACGTGCGGTCATGCCGGCATGGTAGCTGGTGCCACACGCAATAATTTGTACATGCTCAACATTAGGTAGCAAACGCTCAGCCGCTTCACCAAAAGCATAGTCAAGCACAGTGCCTGAATGCAATCGATCTTCCAAGGTTCGTTGAATGGCAATCGGCTGTTCGTAAATCTCTTTCAGCATAAAGTGCCTGAAAGCGCCTTTGTCTCCTACATCATGAGTAACGCTTGAATCAATGATTTTACGTTGTACAGAATTACCTTGCTGGTCATAAATAGTTACCGCTGAACGTGTCAACTCTGCAACATCTCCCTCTTCAAGAAAGGCAAACCGGCGCGTTACCGGTAATAAGGCTAACTGATCGGATGCCACAAAATGCTCTCCAATACCATAACCAATCACTAACGGGCTACCTGACCTTGCGACGATTAAACGGCCCGAGTCATTATTGTCCATCACTACCATGCCATAAGCGCCCTCTAACTCCTTGACGGCTTGCTGTACCGCAGTCAATAGAATTTGTGTGGTCTTCAAGTAGTAGTGAATAAGATGGCAAATCACTTCGCTGTCGGTGTCAGTAACAAATTCGAAACCCTGCTCTGAAAGTCGCTGCTT
>MDTB01026554.1_pt1 | contig 12961 bp, 15 predicted proteins | sample 811161 | NCBI WGS metagenome assembly MDTB01 (sample SAMN05326650, study PRJNA326480) | marine metagenome | isolation source: seawater | place: Mediterranean Sea | collected 2009 | reverse complement strand
TGTGATATATCGCGGAACTGCCTTTGACCTGGCGTATGATCCATAAGCGAAATCATGCGAACGCGATCATAAATATTGAATTCATCTAATTCATCAATCAAAGTTTCGCTACAAGTTTCGGCGCGAAGATGAATAAAGTGTGATATTTTCATAGCCCCTTCAACAACCAGAGCATTAATGACAGAGGCCGTTTGTCTCGCATAGCGATCATATCTTGCTTTCTTATTTGAAAGGATAGAACCAACACGAATAGCATCAAATACCGTTGTAATCCCTGTTGATGCCAATTCATTATCATGAGCAAGGACCGCTGATCGAACTGGCCATTTAACTTCTGGTCGAGGTTCCAGATGTCGTTCTAAATTGTCTGTGTGTAATTCAATTAAGCCGGGACTAATAAAATCACCTTCACAATCCTCTGCACCTTTAGGGATGGATAAAGTTTCTTCGACTGCAGTTATGAGACCATTTTCAATGGAAATTAAGCCAGTAAACTGTTGATTTCCTGAAAGGATAGTTGCGTTTGCAAAGATGAAAGATGACATATAAAACCTCTACTGAAATATTTAGCAATTGAATGTTAAATTTTTTTTACAACCCACATATTTAGATTAGATAGGGTTGATTTAGGCGCATATCTGCTAATATCAAAATCATGGAAATTAGTACGTTTAACCGTTTTGCTTTTTATTTTTTGCCAGCTCAAGAGAGCCAGCTTGGTCGTTTTGGGGCAGCTTGGCTCGGATGGTCGATTGATAAGGGCGTGGTTACCCCATTTCCTGATCCGGTCAGCCATTTCCACAATGAAATGATTGCACAAGCGGGTAAATATGGTTTCCACGCTACATTGAAACCACCTTTTCGATTGCATGAAGATACATCTATCGAAGATTTGATTGAAACAGCGACGAGTGTAATAGCTGATATAGATCACTTTGAATTGCCACCATTGATGCTTGATCAAATGGATGATTTTTTTGTTCTTCGCACAAAAATTGACTGTCCAGCCATAAATAATCTTGCTCAAACTTTGGTTACAAAACTGGATGGTTTTCGCGCCCGTCCTTTTGATGAGGAACTGCGGCGACGGCGAAGTGCTGGCTTGTCCGAGCGGCAAGAAGAATTGCTTCTGGCTTGGGGTTACCCATTTGTTGATGATGAGTTTAGATTTCATTTGACGTTAACTAATAGATGTGACCAGTTGAATGTTACTGAAATTGACGACATTCTTAAAAAACATATAGTGCCAGAGATGCTTGCCCCAATGAAAGTCACCGATGTAGGATTTGTTGGTGAAGCTGAAGACGGACGTTTCCATTTGATTAAACGTATTCCTTTTGGCCATTGATGATTGATCCAATCAATCCTTCCAATTCACAAACAGCTTTTTCGATTGTGGTGTTATTACTAATGACATAAGTTTCTTCGGGCGCTGCAATTGTCGCACGTTTAATTCTATCAGCGATCTGAGCTTCATCTTCACGACCTCTAATCCGTAACCGTTCTTCGAGAATATTTGGATCGACAGCAATGAAGATGGCATGGAGATCAGGGTATTGCTTTTTCATGTCGCTAAGAGCCCCTCGTGAGCCATTAACAATGACATGCTCGCCAGCGGCAAGAACGTCTAAAATGTCGCGGCGTATTCCATAAAAAAGACCATGAGCTTGCCATGAAAATAAAAAGGCATTTTGCTGAGCTAGATTTTTAAAGACCTCAATTGAGACACTTTCAAAATCTTCACTTTCAGCATGGTGAGGGCGAGTAATAACTCTCCGAGCAGATTGCAGGCTCATAGAAGATCGGCACAAAGCGCGAATAAGGCTGTCTTTTCCAGCACCTGATGCACCTAGAATGATGAAAAGATGACCGCTCATGAAACCTGCTTTGCCGTGTGTAATGCCGTAATTTTAATTTCACGTTCACAAACATCATCGCGCGCCGCTTGATCATGAAAAATACCAATAATCGCTGTTTCCTTAGCCTTGGCTTCATGGATTAATTCCAGAACAGTCTGGCGATTATCCGGGTCAAGTGAAGCCGTCGGCTCATCCAAAAGCATGGCAGGATAAGAATGACTAAACCCGCGCGCAATATTTACCCGCTGTTGTTCACCACCAGAAAATGTTAAGGGTGATAAAGACCATAAGGTTTGCGGAATACGCAACCGTGTTAATAATTCTATCGCACGGTCTTCAGCTGCTTTTGGTGATGCCCCTGATGCTATCATGGGTTCGGCAACCACTCTGATTGCCGGAACTCGGGGAAGCACTCTCAAGAACTGTGAAACATAGCCAAGCAGGTGACGGCGAATGGAAAGAATATGCCGAGGCTCTGCCCCAACCAATTCTTCCCCATTAATTTTTATACTTCCGTATTCAGCCAGATAATTACCATAGAGCATCCGCATAAGTGTTGATTTACCAGCACCAGAAGGGCCGGTTAAGGCGATACATTCACCCTTTTCAACCCTAAAATTAACCTCTGATAGAACATCTATTCTCGTGCTACCCTGATGGTGTAATGTGAAAGACTTTGATAAATTACTTATTTCGAACATTATTACACCTGCAAAATTGAACTAACCAAAAGTTGAGTATAAGGATGCTGCGGGTCATCAAGCACTTGATCAGCAAGTCCAGCCTCAACCACATTGCCGTTTTTCATCACCACCATGCGATCTGCTAGCATTCTGATCACAGCTAGATCATGAGTAACAATAATCACGGATAGCGATAACTCCTGCACCAATGACCTCAGTAAATCCAGCAGGCGAGCCTGTACGGAAACATCCAATCCCCCTGTTGGCTCATCCATGAAAATTAATCTTGGTTCCGTAACCAAATTGCGGGCAATTTGAAGCCTTTGCTGCATCCCTCCAGAAAAGGTTGAAGGCCGATGATCAATGCGGGATGTGTCAAGTTCAACACGCGACATCCAGTCTTCGGCTTTGGTGCGAATATTTCCATAATGGCGGTTACCTATATTCATAAGGCGTTCACCAACATTACCCCCTGCGCTGACTGACATCCTTAGACCGTCACGCGGGTTCTGATGGACATAAGCCCATTCTGTGCGTGCCAAATAGCGCTGCTCGGCTTCTGATAGTTTGAGAATATCAACTTCACCTCGGCTTGGGCTTCTAAAAATAACTTCACCTTGATCGGGCATGATTTGCGCCGACAGACAATTAAGCAAGGTTGATTTGCCTGATCCGGATTCGCCAACAATACCCATTACCTCACCAGAATAAAGCGAGAGGTTTATATTGCTGCATCCAAGGATATGACCATATGATTTGCTGATCCCCGTCGCTTCAAATATGGGTTGCATCATATCCCTCCTGATCAAGACGATTACGTTTGCCGCGATGACCATCAGCCTGCCGCGCTTCGCAATAATGAGTATCAGAACAAACAAACATCCTGTTGCCTTCATCATCAATGATCACTTCGTCAAGATAACTATTATTGGCACTACATAATTCGCATTCCGCATTAGCTTTCAATCGCGTGAAGGGATGATCTTCAAAATCTAATGATATAACTTCGCAATATGGCGGTATGGCATAAAGTCTTTGCTCACGGCCTGCGCCAAATAACTGTAAGGCTGGACACATAGACATTTTAGGATTGTCAAATTTCGGGATTGGCGACGGGTCCATTACATAACGCCCTTCAACTTTCACGGGATAGGCATATGATGTTGCGATATGTCCATGATGAGCGATATCTTCATATAGTTTTACATGCATCAATCCATACTCGGTCAAGGCATGCATTTTCCGTGTTTCGCTTTCCCGTGGTTCCAGGAACCGTAAGGGTTCAGGAATAGGAACTTGATAAACAAGGATCTGATTCTCATCCAGATCATGTTCAGGGATACGGTGGCGGGTTTGAATAAGGCTCGCCTTTTCAGTATGTGTTGTGGTTTCAACTTTGGCCGTTTTTTCAAAAAACTGTCGAATGGATACGGCATTGGTCGTGTCATCAGCACCTTGGTCTATCACCTTGATTTTATCTTCCGGAACCAGACAAGCCGAAGTGACTTGAACGCCCCCTGTGCCCCATCCATAGGGCATTGGCATTTCGCGTGATGCAAAAGGAACCTGGTAGCCTGGAATTGCAATAGATTTTAGCAAACCTCGACGGATCATTCGTTTTGTTTGTTCATCGAGATATGCAAAATTATAATCATTGGACATTATTCTGATGCCTTTTCTAATTCAGCAGCATCATGCCGCAACTTTCTGACTAGCTCTAATTCAGATTGAAAATCGACATAATGAGGTAGCTTGATATGTTCAACAAACCCTGTGGCTTGGATGTTGTCACAATGATAGAGAACAAACTCTTCATCTTGTGCTGCTGCCCCCAGATTATCTTCGCCTAGTTCCTTCCAGCGTAAGGCTCGGTCAACAAGTGCCATGGCGATAGATTTTCTCTCTTGCTGGCCAAAAACCAACCCATAACCACGGGTAAATTGCGCTGGTTCTGTTTTACTGCCCTGAAATTGGTTTACGGTTTCACATTCGGATATTTCAATCCTGCCGATAACAATGGAAAAGCCTAATTCAGGTATAGTCATCTCGACCTCGACGAAACCTATTCTTAACTCACCGACAAACGCATGGTTTCTTGCATAACCGCGCTGCGTTGAATATCCAAGCCCAAGTAAAAACCCTTCATCACCGCGCGTGAGGGCTTGCAGTCTTACCGCCCGATCTGCAGGTAAAGTTAAAGGCTCACGCGTTAAATCATGAGGCCTCTCACTGGTTGCTTTTTCCTGCTGGATCAAGCCATCATTATTTAGTAACTCTAGAATATGCGGCATAGAGGATGGCTCAGGAGATTGATTGACAGCCTCCATCACTTCACCATCAGCCAGTAATTTGAAATTGAGCAAGCGGTGGGTGTAGTCAAATGTTGGGCCAAGGATTTGACCACCTGGAATATCCTTAAAGGTAGCCGAGATCCTTCTCTTACATTGCATGCTATCCGTATCAATTGGTAATGATGTTCCAAATCGAGGCAATGTTGTCCGATAAGCCCTAATCAAAAATATAGCTTCTATTAGGTCGCCTTGTGACTGTTTTATGGCTAATGCCGCTAGTTCAGGGTCATATAAAGAGCCTTCGGCCATCACACGGCTCACGGCGAGGGACATTTGGCCTTTGATCTGGTCAATGGACAGGGCTTTTATCTTAACGGGGCCACGACGTTCTTCATCAAGCCAGCGATGCGCATTAGCAATAGCTTTTTCGCCACCTTTAACAGCAACATACATTAGCACATCTCCATCTTTGTTGTTCGGGGAAGCCCCATGAGTTTATCATCACAAGTCAGCATAAAATCTACACCAAGGGGAAACATGGCTTGTCCATTCCGAAAAGGCGAAATCTCAGTAATTGAAACCATGACTTTATCTTTTATCCCCGGGCCCGAAAGTTGACATTGCCCGTGATCTAATTTTGGATACCCAACAATGACGGTAGCTGATTGATCGGGGTATTCGTTACTCCCCTGCTTAAGAGCATTGATTGCACCAATACCATCATGATCACATATGATAAAATCTGCTAGTTCAGGGGAGGTAAAATTTGTGCCAGTATGAAAACTTAGCCATGTTTTGACGGCTTCATTATCATAATGAGCTTTTAAGCTGATCTTTGTTGTATGATCAAATAAGGTTAGAGCGATATTGGCTTGAGCTCTTGATAAAGGTTCAGGCGGAGTAAGTCCGGAAAGTGAAACAATACGACCCGGACGAGCCATTGCATCCATAATTTGGCGGAATGCTCGAGCTGCATCTTGAGATGGATTAGTGAAACCACCGCTAAGATCATTAGCCATCAATCCTCTCCTCTAACCAAGGTGAAGAAATCCACTTTCGTTGCGGCTGCTTTGGCGGCAAGGCTATATTGCTTTTCCTGAACCAACTTTTCCAAAGGTTTAAGAACAGATTTTAAGATTAGTTCAAATTTATCTGTCTGCAAAAGAGCATCCAGTTTAGCAATAGTTTCTGCTGTTTCTTTTGAGCGCCCTTGATGATATCCGTGACCTATATATCCCTCAGCGATTTTAATGCTGCATCGCGTTACTGACATTTCACCCAAGTGAAAAGGGGCTCCAGTGCCCCCTTGTCGTCCCTGAACCATAACAGCACCAATTTCTGCTGCTCTGATAATCTCACTATCACATGTAATTCCTGCTTTATCCCATAAAGTCTTAACATCTTCGGATGATGACTGAGCGAGTAACGATAACCACATTTTCCGATCCATCATATAACCTATTTTTTTAATAGACAACTAGACAAATATAAGGTTAAATTTAATAGAACACAACGTAAATTTGATTACAGTTTTGTGAAAGTGCGATAGATGTTATGGCGTGATATTTATGGGATTTTATATAAAGAGCTATGTGACGGTGTTTTTGTTCAGGGCAAAAAATTGCCAACAGAGGCGGAACTATCAAAGCGTTTTGCGGTAAATCGTCATACTGTAAGGCGAGCTTTAAGTGAGCTGCAAGCTGATGGTTTTATCCATACAAAAAGAGGTAGTGGCACGATAGTGCTATCACCACCATTGACTTATAGCGTCAATCGCAAAACCAGATTTTCTACACATTTAGAGGGGTCTTCACAAGAATCTGAAATACGCATTTTACATATCTCAACAAGAATAGCGATTAATCCAGAAGCTGATATATTACAGCTTAAGAACGGTAGCTATATACACCATGTTGAAGGCCTTAGATTAAGAGATCAAAGGCCTTTAATTTATTTCTCCAGTCTATTTCCTGTGAGCATGGCGCAAAACTTACCCGAACATCTCAACACCGGGATGACCATTTCAAAGGCATTAGCAGCTTGCGGGGTTGACGATTATGTAAGGCACAGGACGCGAATTACAGCGCGTCTGGCAACAGAGGTTATAGCAAGCCATCTTGAAATAAATACAGGAGACCCTGTGCTTTCGGTGAAAAGTCTGAATACCTTACCCGATCATACACCAATGGAGTCTGGTCATAGCCTTATGGCCGGTGATAGAATTGCATTGATGGTGGAAAATGATCAGAACTAGTCTTCGTATTTTTCCAAAAAAGCGACTATTTCAAGGCTTCTGAAATCGGCAAGAGCATCATCCAGGATATCATGCTCCCAGTCCCACCAAGCAAGTGTGTTAAGACGCTCAGCAATATTTTCAGAAAACCTTCGCTTTATCATTTTTGCAGGAACACCAGCAACGATTTCATAAGGATTAACATTGCGGGTTACAACTGCGCCAGCTGCTACTATTGCACCATTCCCGATTGATATTTCTGGCCGAATAATGGCACCATGACCTATCCATGTATCATGGCCAATATAGGCTATTCTCGATGCCCGATGTTCAAAAAAAGATATATCGTCTTCACGGCCATCGAAATAATAGCTTGAGCGATAAATAAAATGATGGAGGCTGGCCATATGCTTGGGATGATCAGTTGGCCCAATTCTGCTGAAGCTAGCGATATTGGCAAATTTCCCAATACGGGTATTGGCAATGTCAGCATAGCGATCGCAATAGGAGTAATCACCAATGACAGAATTAAGTACTCGTGACCCTTTACCAATTTCCACATAGCGACCAAAAGTAGAATTTGTAATCTCACAATCTGGATGAATTAAAGGATCGCACGCACTTAATTTGGACATATCATTTTCCCTTTATAAGTCGGCGCCGAAGGAATCCTGATAAGGTATCCATCAGGATGACCATTAAGATGATAAGCACAATGTAATAGGTTACCTCTTCCCAATCTTTTTGTGTGATGATGGCTTGCGTTAGTAACAATCCTATGCCCCCACCTACAATCGCTCCGATAACCGTTGCTGAGCGTGTGTTCGATTCCATGTAATATAGTACTTGTGATAATAGAACAGGCATAATCTGTGGAATAACACCAAACCTGCTTGTTAAAAGACTATTAGAACCTGTCGACCGGACACCCTCTATTTGTTTATTGTCAACATTTTCGAGAGCTTCTGAAAATAACTTTCCAAAGGTTCCCGTATCTGTAAGTAAAATGGCCAGTGACCCGGTTAATGGCCCTGGACCAAATGCTCGTGAAAGAATTATTGTCCAAATCAACCCATCAACTCCACGAAGAAAATCGAATAAACGTCTTAGCAAAAAGCGTAGGATGCGTGAGGGAGCAAAGTTCATTGCGGCAAAAAATGCTAACAAAATAGCAAATATGGCAGCACCAAAAGTACCCAGAAAAGCCATTAGAATAGTTTCCAGAAGTGCCCAGGCCACTTCGCCATGCCGCCACATAGGATTATACCAAAAATCATGAAAAATTGCTGAAGCGTGCGACCTTCCATCTGCTCGCGGCACGCTTGAGAAAACATCTCCAAGCAATTCAGAAAATGATTTTCCATAATAATCAGATGTCAGGGTAAAAAAGAATAACTCCCACCCATAATCATATTTAAAAATTGTTGTTTTTGCTTTCGTCACGGACATCCGCCCAGCTGGGGTTGTCACATTTAGGCGATTTTTAGAAAGATTAATAAAGGATGGAATTTCACCTTCTGGTAAAGATGTTTTTACCCCTTGCTTAGATGGTATGGCGATAATATCACCATAACCAGGAATTGAAAACGTAACCTCATTTCCATTAAACGAAATAATATGGTTTTTTTCTAATATGACAGTCGCATTGCCATTATCGTTCAGGCTAACCCATCTTGGCCAGTCTCTATCAATATATTCCCCCTTCTTTTCACCTTCAATGGCCAGAGAAAATTGATTATTTCTGTTATCTCTAGTGAGATGTGTTTTGTAACTTAAACTATCCGATAACAGTATGCTTGCATTATCACTTCGTGCCTCTCTGAAGACATTATAAAAATCAAAGCTGATAAAAATATAACTAAGATAGAAAAGGATTAAGGCTAATATCCCAATACTAATCCGTTTTTTCCGGATCATAAAACTAGCGGCGTAAGCTGTTTGAGGTGGGTAGGATGTATTAGACATATATCTATCCTGTCGTCCCAATCAGACGCGACCTAACAAGACTTGATAGCTGGTCAACTAATACAATTGTCAAAAATAACAGGATAAATATAGCGGCGGCTTCGTCATATTTTCCTTTACCCCAACTCATCGTGTTACGGAGCTCATAGCCGATCCCTCCCGCACCAACAAACCCTAGTATTGCTGATGCCCGAATATTGATTTCAAATCTCATCAGCCCATAGGATAAATAGTTTGGTGAAACTTGAGGAACAACACCAAGCCACATTCGTTGAAACCATTTTGCCCCTACGGACAGTAAGCCATCAATCGGCATTGTATCGACATTTTCATTAACTTCGGAAAACTGTTTTCCAAGTGCGCCTGCCGTGTGAAAGGCAATGGCAATCATTGCGGGTATAGGGCCACCTCCAAGCACAAAAATTAATACGAGTGCAATTACAATTTCAGGTATTGCTCGCATAATATCCATCATTCTTCGAAAGATCGGAATAGCCCATGGCCAATATGCTAATCCGCGTGTTGATAGCAAAGATAGAAACAATCCTGATAATGCTCCAACTAATGTTGCCGCTCCAGCTATATGGATGGTTTCAAGTAAGGCTGGCAAATATGTTAAAAGATGAGATGGAAGCTCTAAAAATTTTTCACCAGCTTCGGATAAAACTTCATAAGGAAAATCACCAAGCTGATTAATGCCATCCCAAAAACCACCCGCATTCCTATCATTGGCAACAATAAAGCCACTGATAATAAGCATTGTAAAAACTAAAATGATTATACTGCTATATATCCGCCGTTTTGCAAGATGAGCAAAATAAGCAGACCTTCTTATCTGATGACCAAAAGTTTTTGGTTGCATTCGGGAGCTCTTATAAAAAAAGAGGATCAGCCAGACTGATCCTCTTTAGAGGGGGAAGGTTATTGAGACTTCAATTTACGGGCTTCAATGATGACTTCATAGGCATCATGACCGATTGGCATAAGACCTTTGGCTTCGCCTGAAAGAACACCATATGCACAATCTGGGTCCATTGAAGATAATGAAGCCATTAATGCAACCATTTGTACTTTTACATCAGCAGGAAGCGACTTACGAAGAACAATAGGGCCTTCAGGAATTGGATTTGACTGCCAAACCTGAATAAGGTCATTCATATCCACTAATCCTGCATCAACAGCCTTACGCAAGGCGCCAGAGTTATAGCCATCTTCCCAATCACCCAAGCCATCTGCCCAAGTTACTCCAGCATCAAAATCGCCGTTATATACACCAACAATTGTTTGCTCATGGCCACCTGAGAACTTGATTTCACCAAAGTAACTTCCGCCATCCATGTCATAACCAGCAGCAGGAATTTCGATTGAAGGGATGAGATAGCCAGAGGTTGAATTAGGATCACCAAAGGCGAAAACCTTACCCTTCATATCATCAAGGTTTTTAATGTCAGAATCTTTACGGGCAAAACCAACTGAGTAATAGCCGTAACCACCATCTACGTTAACCTTAACCAGAACAGGTTCAACGGCATCATTGTCTGACAGGTATGTTTTTGCATATCCTGAAGCACCGAGCCAAGCCATATCAATGGTGCCGCCCAGAAGGCCCTGAATAACACCGTTGTAATCAGCAGGTGCAAACAATTTTGTTTCCACACCTAAAAGAGCCTCAGTTTTATCACGAAGGCATTCGTAACTATTAAGTCGGTCTTGAGCATTTTCACCTCCAAGAATCCCAATGCGAAATTCATTGATTGTGTTTCCATGACCATCTGCAAATGCAACTGAAGTCATTGATACGGCCGCAACAGCTAATGCAAAGATTTTTTTCATCACCATCTCCATTGTTTAAATAAATATCAAAATGATTTCTTGTACCTCTATGAAGCAATCAATGTTTTGACATCAAGAGATTCAAGGCTTGTTGATGTTGCTTTTTCAGAAAACTCTTCAGAAGCACCATAAATTTCACGCGCAGCATCAGCACTAAGGTCTTTTGCCGGACCGTCAAAAACAATATTTCCATCACGCATTCCAATGACGCGGTCACAATAGTTTCTTGCGGTATCAAGTGTATGAAGATTACAGATAATCATACGACCATCTTCATCATGTATTTGACGAAGACTATCCATAACGATTTTAGCATTCATGGGATCAAGTGAAGCGATAGGCTCATCAGCGAGAATGATATCAGGGTCTTGCATTAGCGCTCTTGATATCGCTACACGTTGCTGTTGTCCTCCAGAAAGCTCCTCAGCACGTTTGCTGTAATTTTCAACGATGCCAAGCCTGTCCAGAATAGACATGGCCTTTTCAATATCATGCCTGGAAAAAAGACTAAAAAGAGAGGCAAATGTTGACTGTCGGTTTAGGGTGCCAAATAAAACGTTAGACACAACATCTATACGCGGAACCAAATTGAACTGCTGAAATATCATGGCACATTTTGCTTGCCACGCACGCCGATCCTTACCTTTGTAGGTGAGAATGTCATTGCCATTAAAGATGATATTACCTGATGTAGCGACTGTTAATCGGTTTATCATTCGGAGCAATGTTGACTTACCTGCACCCGATTTTCCTATAATACCGATCATCTCAGCTTTTTGACTTGAGAAGCTGATATTATTTACGGCAGTAATATCGCCGTATCTCTTTAAAAGATGATTAACCTCAAACATAAGAACGGTATAGTGATCAAATGCTTCAAAAAAATTAAAGTAATGTGAAATAAAAACTAAATTCAGACATTGGAAAATAAAAACTTTATATGAGGAATGTTCTTATCTATTAGGGTAAAGACGTAGTCTTTCATAATGTTAATAGAGTTTGGCATGATCAATAAAACTATCGATGCAATCATCTTTGATTGGGCGGGAACAATGATTGACCATGGTTGCTTTGGCCCAGTTATTGCTTTTCAAAAAACATTTACACATTTTGATATTGAAACTAGTGTCGCTGAATGTCGGGCTCCCATGGGATTACCCAAGCGTGACCATATCAAGGCGATGATAGAAAACCCTGTTATTAATGAACGGATAATTAAAAAAACTGGTCGTGAGATAAATGAGGCTGACCTTGAAGCGATGTACCAATATTTTTTATCAATTAATGAAGATATTGTCCTCGAACATATTAGCCTGATAGAAGGCGTTGTTGATACGGTTTCATGGCTTCGGTCTAAGGGAATAAAGGTTGGATCTAATTCAGGATATGGCCGAAGGTTAATGGAACGTATTTTACCAATTGTAGCTGAAGCTGGATATAGACCTGATAACCTGGTTTGTGGAGATGATTTATCAGATGGACGACCCAGCCCTTTAATGATGTATCGGTGTTTTTCTGATCTTGGGGTGTACCCACCCTCAAAGGTTATTAAAGTTGATGATACGGCACCGGGAATTATGGAGGGTATCGCAGCAGGCACATTAACAATAGGGGTAACATTAACAGGCAATCATGTTGGACTGACAGCTGATGAGCTGGAAAAATTAGATGATAAAGAACGCGATGCATTGCATGAAGATACAGCCAGGCACCTAAGGCAGGCTGGAGCACATTATATTATTCGGCATGTTTCGGAATTACCAAGTCTTCTTGTTAAGATGTAGCTAAATTATAACTTAAGTTGGTTCATGCATTAATTGTGGACTAAGACCATCGTAAGTTTGCACTTTTATCAAATAATTTAGAGCCCTTGGCCAGCAAAATGCCTGAGAAAAATAAGCAGAAAAAAATCAGAAAAATTATCTATGATTTGAAAACATGGATTTTAAAACATGCTATGATGTTATCTCGAAATCAGAGGAGGTGATCATGTTAGGTATCAAAAAAATTACGCCAGCATTAGGAGGCATAATTGACGGTGTGGATTTCTCAAAACCGATTGATGAGCAAACCCATCATCTGATTTATGAGGCGCTG
>MDTB01001406.1_pt1 | contig 12962 bp, 4 predicted proteins | sample 811161 | NCBI WGS metagenome assembly MDTB01 (sample SAMN05326650, study PRJNA326480) | marine metagenome | isolation source: seawater | place: Mediterranean Sea | collected 2009 | reverse complement strand
ATTATTGCTATATGCATAGATTCTATTTCACTTTCAGTATATGCAGATAAATCTCTTGGATCTGGGGGGCTTTGTGACCATTCAGTTGCTACCTCGGCCTCATCTTCAAGTTGTAGTTGCGAAAATCCAGACGTAGCTACAGGATCATCTTCAAACTGTACAGAAGGTGTTTGTAAAGAATCCGCCACGGTTGCATCATTAACTGGTGTGAGGCGTTGATAGTAATTAGCAGTACTAGGCGACTGTGTATTACTTTGGTGTAAATTACCATCACGATACCATTCCACTTTTTTAGTATCTTTATTAAGTTTTATTGTTGTAATTGAAGTATCACTTATATTATACCAAAATGTATGCCAATATAATTGTGTCTTGTTAGAATTTACAAAATGTATTGCAAAATGACCGTTACCCCTTATTCTTCTAAATGAAATTTCACGTTGGGGACCAGTAGTATATAAACCAGTTGCATAATGATTTAACCCAGAAACTTTTGTAAATCTTGTTTTAGATTGATTACCATCTTTAATATATTCTATATTAAGTTGTTCTTTAATTGGATTAAGCTGTGTAGGTGGGTTTGCAGGATAGGTAAGGTAAGGAATTATATTCCAATAATTTGTATCATATAGTTTTACTTTATCCGTACATGTCGATGTAACTGTTTCATATGGTTCATATTTTTGAAACAAATGTGTTGTAGGGCCAAATGATATTTGTTGACCATTATCATTTTTTTTATTATATTTTTTAATATCGAACATTATTTATGTAAATATAATATTTTATATTATATTTACATTTTTTTTCTTAGATCTTTTGAACCAAATTTTTAACTCAGGATCATAAAATTTGGTTGACCCTGGATTTGTTGTTTTGGATAGATTTGGTGATCTGGATGCTAAAGGACCTTTACCACGACGTGCTTTTGCAAGATCAGCTAAAAATCTTTTATTATATTTACTTCTCTTACCTGAACGTCTGGAAGAACGTCTGGGAGAACGTCTGGAACGTCTGGAAGAACGTTTAGGAGAACGTTTGGGAGAGCGTTTGGGAGAGCGTTTGGGAGAATGTTTAGGACGTCTAGAACGTTTGGATGGTTTGCGTCTTGACTTTTTCATTTTATTATAATGAAAAACATTTTATTTAAAATTGATTTAATTTTCAATAATTTTAATTAACACTATACTGATGAGTTTACAAACAAACACAGAATTTGGATATATATATATTCGTCAACATGAATCATATCTTCCATACAATGCATGTAAATTAGGAAAAACAACAAATATTCCTGAAAGAGATATTCAGTATGCAACAGGTGAAATTAAACGAGGTATTTTTTCAGATGTTTGGGTAGTTCCAAAAAAACATACAAATTGTATTGAAAATTTATTACATTATCAATTTAATAAATATAATATCAAGATTGATGCTGGAATTGAATATTATGATAAAATTGTTATAAACATGATCGATCCATATTTATCAAGCTTATCAATTGATTATAAAAAATTGTCAACAGAACAAATAAACGAATTAGTAAAACCAAATCGTAAAAAAACAATACTAAAACGATTGAAAGATGAATTATTAAGATTGGCTACACAAAGAAATAAATATAATAAAAGAGATTATCAAGAAAATATCATAAACAAAGCATGTCAATATTTTTCAGAACATAATAAAGGTATGTTATGTTTACCATGTGGAGTAGGTAAAACATTAATATCATTATGGATTGCAGAAAAATCTATATCAATTGATGGTTCTATCATTATAGGAGTACCCAATAGATTATTATTAGGACAATTTTTAAATAAAACCAAAGATTTATTTAACACACAAAATATATTATGTGTTGATAAAAGTAAAAATGTATCAGATATTGAAAATTTGATTACAAAATATAAAGATGAACAAAAAACCATATACAAACAAAAACTCGTGATTATTACAACATATGCATCATGTTATAAAGTTAAACAAGCTACAGATAACTTACAGTTTACATTTGATATAAAGATTAATGATGAAGTTCATCATTTAACTTCCGTAAACATGGATCTAAATCTTGAAACAAAACAATATATCGAAATGTTAAAGATTAGTGCAAAAAAACAATTATCATTAACAGCTACTCTAAAAATATTAGAAAATCAAACAAACAAACGAGACGAAGATATTGTTATTTCAAATGATAACCAGGAATATTTTGGAAACATTATAGATAAAAGAACTTTATTATGGGCAATTACTAATCAGATTATTTGTGATTACATTATTCAAACAATTGTTACCGATTCAGAAAAATTAGAAGAACAACTTGTTGGTTTACAGATTTTTACAGAAAATGACAAAAGATTGTTCCTAAGTGCATATTCAAGCCTAAAAAGTATAGCAGAAGGACATTCACATCATTTATTGATATATGCGAATAATATTGAGAATGCGACTAAATTATGTGAATATATACAGCTTATTCTTGATGAAGGTTATTTTAAATTACCCGGTTTATTTTTTTCAATATATAATAGTGAGATGAAAAAACAAATACAAAAAAATGTCTTAAATAAATTTGAAAAAAGTAAATATGGGATTATGACATGTGTGTATTGTCTTGGTGAAGGTTGGGACCTACCGTTACTTGATGGTGTTGTGTTTGGTGAAAATATGTCATCTAATATCAGAATTGTCCAATCTGCGTTACGAGCGTGTCGTAAAAACATATCAGAACCTAATAAAATCATGAAAATTATACTACCAATTATTAACAAAGATGAATGGATATCCGATGGGGTAAAAAATTATGATTTAGATAAAGTATGCGACATTATCTATCAAATGGGTCTTGAAGATGAGTTAATATCTCAAAAAATCACAGTATCTAAAATTTCAGTCTTGTTAGAAAAAGATTTAGATGAATCACAAACAAATGACAAGCAAATGATTGAGGAATTTGGTGAATATGATGAAGAATTAACACAAAAATTAAGATTAAAAACGACTAAACGAACCATATTGACAACCACTTATGAAAAAGCTAAGAAAATTATTCAACAATATCAAATATCAAATAAAGAAGAATATAAAGAACTATGTATGATAAATAACAAACTACCGTTGGAGCCAGAAATTCAATTTAAGACACATTTCACAAATTGGATTGATTATTTGGGTATAAAACGTGTTTATTATGATTTGGAAACATGTAAACAAAAAATTTTAGAATATTTGGAGCAATATCATGAATTGAAAGAAATAACTGAAATGTCTAAAATATGTGGACAAATATGTGCAAAAGATTCAAATTTTCCTCCAAATGGTTTATGGGTAGAATATTATGATGTTGTAGATATAAATGAAATTATCATTCTACCAATCAAAAGAAAAATTACAGAATATAATTTTGAATAATTATATTGTTATTTTATAATAACAATATGAAAAAACGAAAATTTAAAAATAATTCAAATGGTTCCACAAATTTTTTACCTTATATAATCGGTGGTAGTGTCGGTTTAATTATTATTATTGGTATTGTTTTATTTTTCATTTTAAGAAATAAATCTGAAAAATATGGCGTAAAAACAAATGAAAAATATAATCCGTCAAACAATTCTATAACAAATATTAACATAAATGATGGCGGTAATTTGGTTGTTACAACCAAAGAACCAAGCAAAGAACCTCATTGGATAGGTATATTCCGCGAAGATGTAGTTTGGCAAGGCACATCATGGACAGATGGTAATTCATGGGGTGAAAAAATGACATGGCAATATACTTCTGAGAGTTCACCCAATACAATAAACTATAATAAAATTAAGGACCTTGAACCGGGAGATTATAATCTATATTATTTTCCACATAATTCATCAAGAGGTGGTAATCATGTTCGTCATGAGACATATATGTTAAGAATTAATTCAGACGAAACACTTAAAGTAATATCAGCCAATTCTATAACAGATATTAACATAAATGATGGCGGTAATTTGGTTGTTACAACCAAAGAACCAAGCAAAGAACCTCATTGGATAGGTATATTCCACGAAGATGTAGTTTGGCAAGGCAAATCATGGAAAAATATAAAAGATAATTCATGGGGTACAACAATGACATGGCAATATACTTCTAAGGGTTTAGAAACTAATACAATAAAGTATCAGAACAATAAAATTGAGCGCCTTGATCCTGGTAATTATAATGTATATTATTTTCCACATGATTCATCAACAGGTGGTGATCATGTTCTTTATGAGACAAAAATGTTAATAATTAATCAAAATAAAACAAATCAAAATAAAACATTTGGAGTATTTGAACCGGAAGCTGTACAGTTATTAGACGCATTAAAATATACATCAACACAAAATATTACTCAAAAGATTCAAGAGTTTAAAGATATTTTAACATCAAACAATACTCAACAAATTCAAGATAGTGTACAAATATGGAATAATTATAAAAATATAACTCAAGTTGTTTCTTATACAGATTATGAAGCTACGCGTATAAATAATAATAAAATACTAATAAAATTAAAGAAAGGTGGAAAAGAGATGAAAATGTATTGTATTATAAGAGGTACTTTAAAAGAAGAAAATCCATTAAATATTGTATTACATGGTGGTGGTAACACCGAGTCATCTAAAAATGATAAAGAATGGAATTCAATGGCAAATGATAAAATTTATAATAGTTTACAAGGTATAACATTAATTATTAGAGGAATAACAAATACATCTAATCTACATACTCATAGATACTCCTATGGTTTTTATAATTTAATATTCAAATTAATGTTTACAAGATTTAATGTTGATTCTAATAGAATTAATTTAATTGGTGTTTCTGCAGGTGGTGATGGTTCTATGCGTCTTGCTACATATATGAGTGATAGATTTGCAACAATTAATTCAATGACAGGACATGATGGTTATGCAAATTTATATAATACTTTAAATTTAAAATTATATACACATGTCGGTCAATGTGATACAAAACATAATAGGTATGTTAAGTATATTACTAGTTCGAGAAATATGAAAATGTTACAAAAATATTATAAAAATTTTGGATTACCTTTATTTAATACGATTAATGATATTGATATTAATAAATTAAAAGGTTATTGTAATATAGATAACAATGTAACTATAAAATTAACAGGTCCCATAGGTCCCATAGGTGCCACAGGTGCCACAGGTGCAACAGGTGCCACAGGTGCCACAGGTGCAACAGGTGCTACAGGTGCTACAGGTGCCACTGAAAATGATTCAATACTAGGTAATTACAGTTTAGAACCTGATAATACTAGAACAAAAATTTCTGGACAAGATATGGATACTCCATTAACTACCGATGTAAAAATAACCTTACTTCAAGATAGTAACACAATTGCTGAATTTTATAATACATCTATTTATCAATCAAATTTATTTGTTTATAAATTTAGAAATCATTTTATAGGACCAACTGATGATCAAAAACAAGAAATCGTTAATAATCCAACTAGTGTAACCGATTCTATAATGGTAAATCCAATTGAATCTAATTTTATATTTATAAAAGATCAATCAGTATATGTGCATAATGGTAATATTCATGTAAATTATAAAGAACCTTTTAACCCTATAGATTCTGAAAGTGTTTTGAATAATAATAATGGTGCATGGGGTGACGCCGATTATAATCCGATAGATCCCCCACCAGCCGGTGAATATATAGTTCTTAATTACCAAATAGCTAGTAAAGAAACTTTATCGAATGTCTTGACTCTAAAAGATATTGGAGGTAACGAATATAAATTCGCTTATGAAGATAGTTATATGTCACATAATTGTAGATTAGACACACCAGATGAAGATCAACATAAAATTCTACATCCATATGCAACTAATTATCGAAAATTGGAGCCTAATCCTGATTTTTATAAAAATGGATATATAGATAAACAAGTAAATGTTAAATTTTTAGTTGATAACAATGATTATACTAGAAATCCTAATCCAACAACTTTAGTATGGCATCCAAAAAGTAATTATATATTAGGCAAAGAAGCAGAACACTATATTAAAACAGACACATATCAAGAAACAATTCCTACTATTAATAATACTCCATTTGATGATACTCTATTTGATAATACTCCATTTGATGATATCGCTAAAAAGTACCAATTATATTATTGGTTAGATAATAGTCAATGCGATATTGGTAATAATACAGACGACGGTTCGCCAAATTATGATAGTGATTTATTTTGGAAATCAAATGAATTAATTATTGTAAAAATACATAAAGCAACTGATAGTGATACTTTTAATACAATAGAAGTACAAGGTAGACCTGATTTGAAAATTTTACTTAATGATGAATTAATAGATGCAAGTAAGCCAACTAAAATAAAGGTTGGTACATTTGGTAATAAAAACGATTTTTTAATATATCAACAATCTACTGAAGATGTTTTTACAAATAAATCTAAAGTTTTATTAAGAACTTTAATTGAAAGAGGTGATAAAAACTTTATGTATCCATATGAAGTTTCTATTCCAGAAATAATTGGAGTAAATGATATAAATTATGGTGATTATAAATTTGTATTCGAGGAAATTGTGAATGTGAGGATATGGGAAAATTATTATAAACAACTAAATCTATATCCAACTACAGAATTATATAGAAAAATTAATATTTTTACTGATAATGATTTTGATCCTGATGCAACTAGAGCAGATAAACTGAATCTTTTAGAAATTTTAAAATTAAAATATAGAATAACAATCAAAGAAGGCGACAATATAATAGGAAAAAATATAAAAATAGTCCAGGCATATAATGACGGCAAACATTTAATTTTTGACAAAGCCTTTACAACTACATTGACAGGTAAGGTAGCAGTAACAATTCTTTTTTATAAGAAAATGGAATTACATGCATATTAATAAATTATAAAAATGATTTATAATTAAAAAAACATATAATTTAATACAATCAAATTATATGTCTTCCAATACCAACACTCTTTATAATTTATTTAAAAATTGTCTCAACACTCTACGAGACAATGAACATCTAATCGGTGATAAAGCCCTACGAAATTTATCTTATCTTCTTATTTTAAAATTACTCGAACCTCGCTTTGATCACCAAATTAACATCGATACTTTCGAATATCCTTTTCATCTCCATTTTGAAGGTGACCAGATTATTGAAAAATATAAAACTAAATTACTTTCCATTGTCAGATTTTCTGCGTTATGTCAAGAAAAAGAAGAAGATATCCCATCTTTGATTAAATTATTGTGGGATGTTATTCTTTCCGAACATCCTGCAACCAAACATATTTTTCTAAAACATAAAGGTTTTGATATTGTAAATAAATCAACTTTTAAAACTTTATTGGAACATCTTAGTTCTATTGATCTCTCGAATACAGAATATGATGTATTAGGTGAAGCATATGAAGATGTGATTAAAGATGAAATGACTGGTAAGGTATTAGGACAATATTTTACTCCTCCGGTTGTTAAAAATATAATGATAGAATTGATTCAACCAAAATTAAAATCAAACGGTACTATAGAAAAAATTTTTGATCCTGCCATGGGTACAGGGGGTTTTTTAATTTCATCTTTACGTCACGTAATAGAACAATCCCAACAACAATCTATTTCACTGGATTGGACACAAATCAGTCAAGAAGGTTTGGGTGGTCGTGAAATCGAATCCGATACATATCAGTTAGCGGTGTCAAATATGTTGATTTCATCCGGGTTAATTTTCGATGGTGTTGAAAAAGGTGACAGTATTCGAAATCCAATTACAAATAAATATGATGTTATCATCACAAATCCACCCTTTGGAATCAGTGGCTTAAAATATGATGATTTTGATAGTGGTATTAAATCTGAATATTTGCCTATAAAATCAAACAATGCAGTGTCATTGTTTATTCAGGCAATTATATATATGTTAGAGTTGAACGGACGGTGTGCAATAGTGTTACCAGATGGAAAAGATTTATTTAGTAAAACAGATAAAGGATTGATGATGGTGCGGGAGTATTTAATGAAATCATGTAACGTGAAGGAAATAATTTATATGCCATCCGGAATATTTACACATACGTCTATAAATACCTGTATATGTTATTTTGAGAAGAAATGTACGGATTGTTTGGCGGTAGATATAAAAGTGTCAAAAAGTAATAAAGAAACACGAAATTATCAATTTAGTACAGAGCATCAAACTGATAAAATAAGATTTTATGAGTGGAAAGAAAATGAAAAGAAATTTTTGACAGAAGTAGATATAAAAAGTATATCGGATAATGCATATTCATTAAATTATGTAGAATATATGGAGAAAAAAGAAGATAATTATTCAGAAACAGTAATTATTAAAAAGTTAAGTGAAGCATGTATATTTAATATTGGTGGTACTCCATTGAGAAAAAAACCTGAATATTATAATGGTACAAATTTATGGGTATCAGTGAAAGAATTAAATGGAGGTTATATTTATGATACAAAAGAGAAAATCACAGATTTGGGTGTTCAAAAAAGCAGTGTAAAAAAATATCAAGAAGGTACTGTTTTATTTTCATTTAAATTAAGTATAGGTAAAACAGCAATTGTAGGCAAAGAATTGTATTCAAATGAAGCAATTGCAGGTATTATAAGTAGAGATACAAAAATATTGATGAATAAATATTTGTATTATTATTTAACGATTACTGATTTTTCTAAATTAGGTTCAGGTATTCTTGGTAATGGTTCATTAAATAAAAAATCTTTAGAAGAGATTGATGTACCTATACCATCAATAAAATTACAACAAAAATTAGTTGAATATTTAGATTTTATATATGAACATAGTATAAAAACAAGTGAGAAAAAAATTACAGAATTTAATACATTGAATAAACATTATATTAATAACTATACATTATTTGATTGTTCAATTAAACAATTTTCTGATATAGCTCATTTTATGAAAAAGAGTAAAAGAAAAGCTTCAGAAGGTCAAGAACAAGGAAAATATTCATTTTTTACCTCATCGCAATCATCTACAAAGTATATAGATGTTGCAGATTATGATACAGAATGTATAATTATAGGAACTGGTGGAACCGCAAATGTAAAATATTCAGATATGTTTTCGTGTTCGGCAGATAACTTTGTGATAACATTTGATGAATCATGTAATACCAAATATGTGTATTATTATTTATTATATAATTTATCAATATTACAGAAAGGTTTTGTTGGTATTGGTTTACAACATATTTCTAAAGAATACATTAATGGTATTCAAATACCTATACCAACAATGGAAAATCAGAAGAAAATTGTTGAATATTGTGAAAATAATAATAAATTAATACAACTATTACGAACAGATATTAAAAATAACACACAACAAGCACATCAATTTTTGAATAATATCTTGAGTTAAAAAAATGAATTATAATTTATAATTATAATTCATCTCAATATAATAATGTCTACAAGTTTAACCATCTTATCAAACATATTTAAATCATGTCTTAACACTCTACGAGACAATGAACATCTAACAGGTGATAAAGCCCTACGGAATTTATCTTATCTTCTTATTTTAAAATTACTTGAACCTCGTTTTGATCACCAAATCAATATTGATACTTTCGATTATCCCTTTCATCTTCATTTTGAAGGTGACCAGATTATTGAAAAATATAAAACTAAACTACTGTCTATTGTCAGATTTTCTGTGTTATGTCAAGAAAAAGAAGAAGATATTCCATCTTTGATTAAACTATTGTGGGATGTTATTCTGTCTGAACATCCTGCAACCAAACATATTTTTCTAAAACATAAAGGTTTTGATATTGTAAACAAATCAACTTTTAAAACTTTATTAAACCATCTTAGTTCTATTGATCTGTCGAATACAGAATATGATGTATTGGGTGAAGCATATGAAGATGTGATTAAAGATGAAATGATGGGTAAGGTATTAGGACAATATTTTACTCCTCCGATGGTAAAAAATATAATGATGGAGTTGATTCAACCAAAATTAAAACCAAACGGCACTATAGAAAAAATTTTTGATCCTGCGATGGGTACAGGTGGTGATTTAGCAAAGAAATCTGTAACAAAAATAAAGGAGAATAATGAATATATATTAATGGAATTTGATAATTTGGAATTCGAATCAAATGTTAATAATTGGAATTACAAATTAGGAAAATGTAGATTAAAGTTTAAAAAAAACAATTCTGGATCTTCTATTTATTCGTATGATGTAATATTTAAAAATATTGGAATAATGCCATATGTAAGAATACAAAAACCACAAAGTGTTAGCTGGTCGTATGCATCCATTATATTAAATGGTTTAAGTACCGAAATAAATAGTGATTTAAAACCGAATCCTTATGAAGATCCAACACATTTTAAAGAAAATGAACAATGGTTTGAAATGAGTACTTGGGTTGATTGTGATGTTAAAAATATACAAGCATTAGGTTGGTCTTATTCATCAAGCAAACCACTAAGTGAATCTTTTCAACTTGCGATCTTGCCAGATGGTAATCCAGAATATAGATCAAAAAGTTCTGAAAGTGATGATATTAAAATTTTGAATGTTCAGCCAAAAGATATGAGTAAAACAATTCAAGATTTATTATTCAAGGAAGCTTTTGATTTAAAATATAGATTTGGAAATATAGATACACTTGATATTTTTTCTGGGTTTCGATCGACAACATATAGATTTAAAGAAATGGAGGTGGAAAATGCAATTGATCAAACTTCGGAATGTGTAGAAAAAGAAGAAAAAGAATTAGGAGTAAAAATGATGCTGATACAGTATATGCGTTGGTATAATAAAAATCGCAAGAGGAACCCTATAGACAGAGCTAATAATTTTTTACGTTTTATATCTCTTTCTAAAACATTTAGAAAATCAGTTAGAAACTGTACATCAGAAGATAATGATGAATTATCAATGTTACCAGTGATAGATATGGTGGGTAATTGTATTATGGCACATGGTTCAAAATTTTTTAATATTTCATATCCAGAAAATATAACAGGTGATGATGGCAAGGAGTATCTGCATATAATTATAAATAAAAAACCAACAGATTTTAGCAATATTTCGCAAAATTGGGAGAAACATTTACATCTTCTATATGCTGGAATTAATTTGGTAATTATTGTTAATAAAGAAAAAAAACATATTAATTTTGTAGTTAATTTAAATAATGCTAATCCGATTGTATTATGTAAATTTATGAACCAATTTGGTCCTAGACAAATAAGTTTGTTTTCAGTAGTAAATTGTATAATGAGTTTTTTTACAATGATTGGTCAAGATCTATTTGGGGACACTGTTACTGCAACATCAGATAGACTGGATAAGGATTCAGCAAATTTTTTATCACCTGATCTGCAAAAACTTATTCAAGGTGGTTGTTTTTATATACCAGCTGATATATCAATTAATGGACAATCATTAGCTGAAATTGATAGACGATGTGATTATTTGTTTAGTTCGTATATTCCAATATTAAGTTTAGATGATATTTTAAAAAATGATTTAACCTTATATTTAAAATTAGCATGTTTATACCATTTCATCAAAGATGATGTTGATTTAACAACATTTGACATATCAAATCCTTTAAAATTAGGAGATGATTTTTTAAGAAGTGTGTTTAAAACAAGTTTAAGTGTAGCACGATTACCTCGTTTATTATTAAAATTAAAAGAAACATTATCGTTTTATGTATTTCATAAAATATATGGATGTAAATCAGATTTAAATACTTGTTTTAGTAGACAACCGCCGAGTGGGACGGAAAGTTTTAATACAAACTCTGGATCTGCTGAAGAAGTTGTACTGGAAGGAAATGCAAATTTTTGGCATAAGGTTTTGTGTCATGTTAAAATGTCGATACCATGTGAAATGAGATTGCGAGATAAAAATTTTGTAACATGGGATTTTAATTGGAATTTATTGAATATGGAATGGGGACCTAGAGATATTGATCCTAGCTTTTGGAATGAAAATAATATGAATACTTTTATTAATGTTATGAAAAGTATTACAATTGCATCACCATCTTTTCCAACACCACCAACTCCCAACTGGCCTGAAGCCCTACCTGATTATTATATGGAGATTAATTATGATCTGAATCATGCATATAAACAAGTCAGTCATATTGACGCACTTGCTGAATTTATGTTAACATTGACAAGACAACAGGCTTGGTGGAAGATAACAAATAAATTAGACTGTTGGGATGATGAGCGAAGATTACAAAGTTATCATGGAAAATTGTCAGGTCAAGCTTCAGAATATATACCAAATGATGTTGATGTATGTAAATCAAAAATACTTTATAAAATATTAGAAGACAATTTTAATGGTATTTCTAATCAATTAATTGCAATTCGTTCTACATTGGATATTCCTGATTGGGCAAATTATAATTGGCCTTCTTTTAGCACTCGTCCTTGGTTTGAATTAGATTATAATGGATTCAAAATGAAATTTATGGACGTTGAAGTTACACGTATGTTACAAAGTATAGAAGATTCAGGAATAGGTTTCCGTCATGGTGTACTAATGGTATGTGTATTTAGAATTAAAGAATTATCATTTTGTGGATTTAATATTATTACAACAAATGATAAACCGTTAGAAATTCAACCAAATAGTTTACCAATGCCTGATGAATTTTTAATGCTCAAACGTTTTTCAAACACACAAAAAGATCCATTTGGTATTTGGAAAATAATGGCATATACAAATTTAGAATTTAGATTTAAGATCGGTTTTAACTGGGACTCAATTTTTAAACCTAAGTCTCAAATTGCACTAGATAGCCCAATTACTACACATTTTAGTATTACACAAGAGAATGTTTCAATCAACTTTATCAATGTATATTT
>MDTB01033761.1_pt1 | contig 12963 bp, 13 predicted proteins | sample 811161 | NCBI WGS metagenome assembly MDTB01 (sample SAMN05326650, study PRJNA326480) | marine metagenome | isolation source: seawater | place: Mediterranean Sea | collected 2009 | reverse complement strand
TAGAATGTATTACAAAATACTATTTATATAGGAGGTTTCCTAAAGAAAATGAAGGATTTATGACAGAAAAAAAAATAGCTCTTGTAAAAAACGAATCTATTGGTAAAATGGCACTAGAAATGGGATTACATAAATATTATATTATTTCTAAACATGCCGAAGAAAAAAAAACAAGAACTAATTTAAAAAAATTAGGTTGTCTTTTTGAGTCTTTTCTAGGTGCACTTTTTCTAGATTATAATAAATTAGAAATTAATGACGAAGAAGGATGGTTTAAAAACATCTTTGTTTGTGGCCCGGGGTTTCAAATGGCACAAAAATTCGTAGAAAGTATATTTGAAAAACATGTTGATTGGGAAAAATTAATAAGAGACGACGATAATTATAAAGCTATATTGCAGGTCAAAATACAAAAAGAATTTAAAGATACACCGCATTACCTACAACAAGGATTTAATGAAGAAAAAGGATTTACAATGGGTGTTTATTTATGTTTAGGACAAAAAATTCACGAAGTAAAAAAAGAAGACGCATTAAATTATGAGGAAATCGGATCATTTGAAAAAATACAAGAATTATTATCACACAATAATAAAATATTTATCGTTTTTAAAACTGGTACTCATAAAAATAAAAGAAAAGCTGAACAGTTGGCATGTGAGGATACATTAAAACTATTTTAAGTATATTTACCTTTTTTTATTTGTATATTTAATATAAGATGTCAGCAGAACTTTTAGAACAATTAAAAATAAAACCAAATGCGGAAAAACAATTGCAATTAGAAATTAAAATAAATCCTGAACCAAATACCAAAATGAAAATTAATACTACCTTAATAGATGAAACCAATGAAAAAAAGATAAATAGAGATGAATTTATAAAAAATTTAAATAAAAATCAAAAGAAAAAAGTAACAAAAAAAAAAGAATCAGTTACTGAAAAAAAAGAACCAGCTCCCAAGAAAAAAAAAATAGAAAAAATTTCAACTAAAATAAAATTATCTCCTGAATCAAAAAAAAAAAGAAAAACTGAGAAAAAAGAAGAAATTGTTTTAAAAGAACCAGCAGATTTAGATGTATTAATTGAAGGTAATAAATTGAAAGATATTTTACCAAAAAATGATAAAAAAATTTTATTTAGAGCAAACGCTTACTATATGAATAATCGTAAAAATTTTATTAATTTTATTAATGCATTATTTAATCCATTTAAAAAAGAATTCTTAGAAAGTGAAAATCAATTGAGTTGTGATAAAAATGAAAACAATAATTTTAGTTTATTAACCCACCAAAAAATAGTAAGGGATTATTTAAATATTTATACGCCTTATCGTGGATTATTATTATTTCATGGTTTGGGTAGTGGAAAAACTTGTAGTTCAATTGCTATTGCTGAAGGAATGAAAAATGATAAACAAATTGTTATTATGACGCCTGCATCACTTCGTGTAAATTATTTACAAGAATTAAAATATTGCGGTGATCCTCTTTATAAAACAAATCAACCATGGGAATTTTTTGTTATTCCTTCTGAAGAGAAAGAAAAATATATTTTCTCTTTGTCACAAGCATTATCATTGAGTCCAGAATTTATAAAAAAAAATAAACTCAATAATCAAGAAGGTGTTTGGATAGTAAATACAAAAAATAAAAGTAATTCATATAATAATCTTAATGATCAAGAAAAAGATAGTTTAGACAAGCAAATAAATGAAATGATGAGAAATAAATACAAATTTATTAATTACAATGGATTGCGCATGTCACATCTAAAAGAGTTGACTAGCGATTTTAATAGAAATCCTTTTGATAACAAAGTAATAATTATCGATGAAGCTCATAATTTTGTTAGTAGAATTGTAAATAAATTAAAGAAAAAAGATTCTTTAAGTTATCGTTTATACGAATACTTAATGTCTGCTGAAAATTGTAAAATTGTATTTTTGTCTGGAACACCAATTATAAATTATCCAAATGAAATATCTATTTTATTTAATATTTTAAGAGGATATATCAAAACATGGACCATGTATCTAAATGTAAAGACTTCTGAAAAAATTAACCTATCACAAATGAAAAAAATATTCGAAAAATTTGATATATTAGATTTTATTGATTATAAACCATCTTCTTCTCAATTGACAATAACACGAAATCCATATGGATTTATTAATATGAAAAAAGACGGTATCTACAAAGGTGTGTCTAATTTTAAAACAGATAAAGGAGAAATTAATGATGAAGACTTTATAAAAATTATTGTTTCTATTTTAAAAAATAAAAATATAGAAGTTTTATCTTCTAAAACATCACTTGAATTACATACCGCTCTTCCTACAAGCCTTGATGAATTTGAAAACTTTTTTATTGATGCAAATACAAATCAACTTAAAAATCAAAATCTATTTAAAAGAAGAATTCTCGGTTTAACTTCTTACTTTAGAAGTGCACAAGAACAATTAATGCCCAAATATAACAAAGATGTCGATTTTAAAGTAATTAAAATTCCAATGAGTGACTACCAATTTGGTGTTTATGAACAAGCAAGAATTGAAGAAAGAAAATTAGAAAGAAGCAATAGAAAAAAAAAGAAGAAGCAAGTAAAAGAAAATGTATATGAAGACACGGTATCTACTTATCGTATTTTTTCAAGAGCATTTTGTAATTTTGTATTTCCAAATGAAAATCCTAGACCAATGCCAGATAAAGAAAAAGACTTGGGTAAAGTGTTAAAAGAAGATGCTGATGAGGATTTATTAGATGCTATTTCAGCTGAAGAAAGAATTAATAATCCAGATGGACCATTTGAAACAGAAGATATTCGTATTTTAGAAAATGATGATACACAAGATTCTTCCTACAAAGAAAGAATAAAAAATGCATTGGATTTTCTAAAAGAAAATGCTTCAACTTATTTATCAAAAGATGGACTTTTAACTTATAGTCCAAAATTTTTGAATATGTTGGAGAATATACAAGATGAAAATTATATAGGACTTCATATGATCTACAGTCAATTTCGTACATTAGAAGGAATTGGTATCTTAAAATTAATATTAGAAGAAAATGGATTTACTCAGTTTAAAATTAAGAAAAATGAAGCAGGAATATGGAATGTAAATATTAAAAATGAAGATAAAGGAAAACCTACATTTGCTCTTTATACTGGTACTGAAGATGCAGAAGAAAAAGAAATTATTAGAAATATTTATAATAGTGATTGGGAAAAAGTACCAGTTTCTATAGTAAGTGATTTATCTCTTATATCAAGTAATAATTATTATGGTGAAATTATAAAAGTCCTTATGATTAGTGCATCTGGTGCGGAAGGAATATCGCTAAAAAATGTAAGATATGTACATATTACTGAGCCATATTGGCATCCGGTTCGTGTTGAACAAGTTATTGGACGAGCAAGAAGAATATGTAGTCATCACAAACTATTATTAGAAGAAAGAACAGTAGAAGTATTTTTGTACTTGATGAAATTTACAGAACAACAATTAGAAGGAGAAAATGCAGTTGAATTAAAACTAAATGATGGTAGTAAGTTTGATGATAAAATTCCTGTAACTAGTGATGAAACTTTATATGAAATTTCTTCTATAAAAGAAAAGATTAATAAGGAAATATTAACAGCAGTTAAAGAGTCATCAATTGATTGTTCTTTATACACAAAGGGTGAAAAAAATGAAAAATTAAATTGTTTTTCGTTTGGAAAATCTAACCCTAGCTCATTTTCTTTTGGTCCTTCATTAAATGATAATGAGGTGGATGCTATTTCAGAAATTAATGAAAAAAAGATTAATTTTGAAGTAAAAGAAATCGATCTAGAAATAGATGGTATTAAAAAAAAATTTGCAATGGATCCTAAAACAAAAGAAATATATGATTTTGATAGTATTCAAGATGCATTAAATAACATTGGCGAACCAGTATTAATTGGAAAATTGCAAAAACAAGAGTCTGGAAAATATAAATTTATAAAATTATAATTTTTATTTAATTATATAAAAATATAAAATTTTATATAATTATTATAATTCGTTTAGACTAGTATTACTATTACTAACTGATAAAGAACTTAAACTATTACTACTTCCTGGATTACTTCCAGTATTACTACTTAAATTACTAATTATACTATTACCTCTTTCTCTCTGACTTTCATTAGAATTTTGTTTATGATTGTTATTTTTTTTAAAAAACCAATTTTTTTTTAAAATTTTTTTCCATGCTATTGGATTTGGAGAAGGAGAACTTTCTTCATCATTACAACTTTGTTCTCGCTTCCTTCTTTTTCTTAATGGAATATTTTCTTTTATTTTTATTGATTCCAAGCTTTCTAAACTCAAAGACCCCAAAGATGAATTTGATTCGTTACTAATTCGTCTTTTCATTGTATATTCTATTAAATTAGATTTATTTTTATTTTATATTTTCAATTTTATATATATGTTTTTTTTATTTAGCATTTGGTCTTTTTCTTTTCACCAAAAAAATAAATTTTAATAATAAACAGATTGTAGTACATAAAATTAAAGATAATATTTGTGGTGAAACTTGTATTAATAAAAATATTTTCAAAGGTGCTAATAAATTTACTAATTTAAAAATTGGTAGTTGTAAAGATCAAGGTTATGATAATTTTATAAAATCAGATAATTTTACTTTTCCAGTAATTGGTGAAATTCAAGTTAATATTTATAATAATTTTATTAAAAATATAACTAATGAATCTTATAAAACTAATGAATCTAATAAAACTAATGAATCTAATAAAACTATTATAAAATAATCTTTTATATAAATTAAAAAATACCTAATATAAATAACTTTTAATTAATCTTACATTATTATTTTCAATCCATTTTTTCATAATTTTATAAAAATCACTTTTACTATCCATATATTCTATTTTAATATGCAATAATATCAATTGTTTTTTTGTTATTTTTGACTTAATATCATCATAAAATAAAGATTTTAGTATATTAAAATTTTTATTTTTACATATATGAATCATTATTGCATATAATCCTATTTCGGTCATATATATTCATACGATTTTTTAATTTGGTATTCAAGATCATTTAATAATAATTTTATTTTATCATGGGATTCCAATATTTTTTTAAGAATATTTGTTCTATTTGTATCAATAGTATTATTTTCATGAATACTATTATTTTCATGAATACTATTATTTTCATCAATTGTATTATTTTTAATTTTTAATTTTTCCATCATGTTTTTTATTTCTTTTGAATTATCTTTATGTAAACTGTCAACATTATCTGAAATTACATTAGTATTATGTGAAATTACATTAGTATTATCTGAAATTGTATTAGAATTATCAAAATTTGACTCTAAAAATTTATCATTTAAATCAAAAGATACTTTTTTTTCATTTCCACTTATCCAAGTTTTTGCATCTTCATTATTTTCTGTTAAAACTTCCAATTCTCTTTCTCTTGATGCTAATCTTTCTGCTATTAGTGCATCCATTTCACTTCCAATTGGATTATCTTCATCTTTATTATCACTAAAGTCTATATGATCTGGACGCTTTGCATAAATAGTTTCATTTAAATTATCTTGTTGTTCCTTTAATTTTAAATTAAAAATTTTTTGTCTTTGTTCTTGAAGATGATCAGATTTATAAACTACTTTTAGTTTTTTGTTTTTCTGCTTTTCTTTATTTATTTTTTTTATTAATTCATCTACTGTTAATTTATTCTTGTCAATTAAAGATGAATTTTGATGTTTTTCTTGAATAAAATTCATCGTACTTTCAAATATATTCTTTATTTTTCCAAAATCATTATTTTCTATACCTAAAAATAAATCGCTTTCCTGTAATGTTGACCATAATATTTCTTTATTAGAATTGTCTAAATAATTCATATAAATATTTTAATAATTTTGTATTTAAATATTTATATTTCACTGTTAATTTATTCATTTTCTTTGTTAAAATATTCACTTCTTAGATCAAATACTTCTTTATCTGGAATTCTACTTTTTAGAAAATAATTTGGATCTTTATCTTTTAACATTTCAACTATAAAATATAAACAATACATACCACATTCACTATCCGTTTTTTGATGTTCTATTTCATTTATAATACTAGTAAAAGATATGCCCAATTGATTTCCTTGATTTATTATTTTTTCAGTTAATTTTTCAATCTCTTTGGGTGGTTTATCACCATTACTATCAAAAAATACGATTATTTTTTTTTTAATATCAATAAATTGTGCGATCCAGTGTTCACCACTCTTATTGTGAGGATCAGTATTAAAAATTATACCAATCTTATTTTTATTTCGTTTTATCATATCACTCAAGTTAAATTTACACAATTCTTCCCATATGCATTCTCCATATAATTTATGATAATCAAAATCAATAGGAGAAGGTCCTAAAAATTCAAAGCATTTATAATAATTTTCATATTGTTTCATAACTTTTTGTATATCAATACTAGTTAACCATTGATTCGGATTTTTATTCCATATTTCGGGTGCTTTAGGTGCAAATGTATAATTTAATAAACTTGTATCTAAATTTCCTTCCATAAATTTACTTCTTAACCAACAAGATTCACGATTACACGAACTATTCATATTTTCTTTTAAAGAATTCCATATTTCTTTTGGATCATTACTCTTAATTTGATTTTTCTTGTGTCTTAAATTCCAATATTTTTTTAATTTTAATAGAGAATTCTTATTATAACAACTATATGATTCTTTGTTAGGATCAGGACTGCATTTTGCATTCTTATATTTTTTACTTCTATGTAAAGATTTTTTATTACTTTTAGGTTTCTTTTTAGTATTATGTAATTTTTTTTTATTTGTCTCCATAATTATTATTGATATTCTTTTTTATTCCTTTGGTTTTATATTCCGGATTTTTTAAATTCACTTCTTCTTTTTTTGGTAAAATGATTTTTGCTGGGGTTTTTGTTTTTTTTTTTACATAAGTATCCAAATTTAATTGTTTAACATCCTCCTTTTTGCAGAAAAACAACTCGTTACATGATGTTTGTTCAATTTGTATATGTTTATCATCTAAATGAGAATCCAAAAGTAAATTTTCGTATTTTTCTTGATAAACATCTTTTTTATCTATAAACTTTAAATAATTTATAGATGATTTAACAAAATTTTCAAATTGAAGTTTTAAAGATGCATCATCTATTTCATTTTTAAATAATTTTTTTGTTAAATCTATAATTCTTTTTTTATAAAATCTTTTATCATTCAAATAATTTTTATTATTAATTTGCTTATTTCTTTTAATAATATTTTCATATTGAATATTATTTGTAAAATATTGCAAAGTAACTTTATCAACATCATTTATTGAAAGATCCATATAATAAAAAAAATAAAATAAAATATACATTAAATCTTATTGTTTTGTCATTATTTATAATTATTAATTCTCTTCATTTTTACTTTTACAAATATCTACATTTTTTAATTCTACTCTCGTATTATTATTGAAAAATTGTTTTGATGTATTAAAAGTATTAGGATTAAAATCTGAAAAATCTTGTTTTTCAAACAAAAGAGGATGTGTTTGTTGCACTGGTTTGAAATCAATTTTTGTCTCATATAAATCAGATTTTGATGATGGAACAAAGGCTGATTGTTCAGACTTTTGTAATGCAAAAAATTGATTTCTTAGTGTCGACTCTGTGTTTACATTATTTGAATATCCCGACCAAGGAGCTTGGGAATTTCCAGGATTAAATACTTCATTTACATTATACGATTTATAATTATGTACTGGAACATTTGTGTGTTTATATTGATCCAAAATTTGCATATAGCCGTATTTGGTTGATACAGGTCTAATTCCATATTGGGGTTGAAGAGAGGAAGAAGGAATATTTCTATCTGAAATTCTATCATTTATTTCATCTACTCGATTTAAATTACATCTTAAATATCCATCAACTAAACCGTACATTTTTTCCATATATATACTATATTATATATTAAAAATTACCTAAAGATTTATTAAATCTATATGTAATGTGCGGTATTTTTAGCATTATTGGTGAAGAAACAGTTGGTAAACAATTTGGACAAGATAACACAATTGTTGAATATAATTTTAATCAAGGAAAAAGTAGAGGTCCCGAAAACTCCAGTTTGAATTTAATTAACAATAATGTTTTATTAGGATTTCATCGTTTAGCAATTAATGGATTAGATGAAGTATCAAATCAACCAATATGTGTTAATGGTATTTATTTAATTTGTAATGGAGAAATATATAATTATCAGTCGATTTATAACATGTTAAATGTCAAACCCAATACAAATTCAGATTGTGAAAGTATTATACATTTATATCAAAAATACGGTATTCAATATACTTTACAAAATTTAGACGGTGTGTTTTCTTTTGTTTTATATGATTCTAATACATCTCAATTTTTCATTGCTCGTGATCCTCTTGGAGTAAGACCTTTGTTTTATAAATATTTAAATAATACTTTTATTTGTGCTTCATTAATAAAACAAATTAGTTTTTATTCTATTAGTCAACCTGTTTTAGCTTTCCCGCCTGGAAAAGTATGTAGTTTTGAATTGAAAAACGATATTATTACAAATATTAATTTTGAAAAGTATGTTCATTTTCCATTATGTGTTAAAAGTTTTCAAGAATCAGATTTAACTACTCTTTTTAGAAATTACCAAAATTTGGAAAATATGTTTCAATATACAAGAAACTTAATATCAAAACATGAATCTAAATTATACCCTTATTTTGAAACAATTTATAAACAATTATATGACTCTGTTAAAAAAAGAGTATTAACTACAGAAAGAAACATGGCTTGCTTATTATCTGGAGGATTAGATAGTAGCTTAATTTGTGCTCTTGTTTCTAAATTTGTACCAAAAAAACAATTAAAAACATTTAGTATTGGTATGATTGGTGGCTCTGATTTAAAATATGCAAAATTAGTTGCTGATCATATACATTCCGATCATACAGAAATTATTTTATCTGAATTTGAATTCTTGGAGTCAATTAATGAAGTTATTTATAATATCGAAAGCTACGACACTACTACTGTTCGTGCTAGTGTAGGAAATTACTTGGTAAGTAAATATATTTCTGAAAATACAGATTGTAAAGTAATTTTTAATGGTGACGGTTCGGATGAATTGACTGGAGGATATTTGTATTTTCATAATTGTCCAAATAATATTGAATTCGATGTAGAATGTAAAAGACTTTTGAAAGATATTCAATTTTTTGATGTACTTCGAAGTGATCGATCTATTTCTTGTCATGGATTAGAAGCTAGAACACCATTTTTAGACAGAACCTTTGTACAAACATATTTATCATTGCCGATTGAAATAAGAAATCATAATAATTATAATGGGGTTGAAAAACAATTATTAAGAAGTGCTGTGAATATTATGGACCCAAATTTACTTCCAAAGGAAGTTTTGTGGAGAACAAAAGAAGCGTTTAGTGATGGGGTAAGTTCCAAGGAAAAATCCTGGTTTGAAATTATTCAAGAAACAATTAATAAAAAATATTCTGATAGTGACTTTGAAACATTATGTAAAAAATATACTTTTAATAAACCAACAACAAAAGAACAATTATATTATCGTGAAATATTTGAAAATTATTTTCCTGGTGAGAGCAAAATTATTCCATATTTTTGGATGCCTAAATATAGTAACGCAACTGATTCAAGTGCAAGAACTTTAGAACTTTATAAAAATGTTATAAATAAAGAAAATGTCAAAGAATTAGACGATAAATCAGATGATAAATCAGATGATAAATCAGAAAAAGATGATTCTCAAGAATATTTGGAAGAAATAAGTTTGGAATAAGAAAAATATAATTATATTGTATGATCAAGTTTTTATTAAAACATCAAGAGAGTATATTTAATATTTCTTTACTTTTTTCATATGTATTATATTTTATCGCTTTTTTTCAAATACAATATTATAATCCTGAATATTTAGATATTCTTCAAACAATCATCAAATATTATGTTATTATTTTTCTGTTGATTAAATTTCATCCATTTTCAAAATCTTCACATTTTTCTTCTTTTGATAGAAGAATTGTTTTTTCAAGTGCCATTTTCTTACTAACTACTACTGCACTAGGAAATATTGTAAAATATTTTAATCCAATCAACTATATTTACAGTAAATAATACAATAATAATTGTTAAATAATTATTATTGTAGTATTTAGTAATCAATTATTATTGTATTATTCAATAAAAATTTGTTTACTTATTTTTCTCTTATTTTTAAAGTTTGTTTTCTTTTCTTCTTTTTTTTGCGTAACGATTTTTTACTATTTTCATAAAAGAATTGTTTTATATGTTGAAACATTTTTTTAGTAACTACATTGTCTATTTCCTGTTCTTTTTTTGTTTTCGGTCTCATAGTATATTTTGATAATTTGAAAAATTCATTTATTTTATTTGTAAATTCTTCTTTCTCTTTTACCTTTTTACCAATTGTTGAATTTAAGAATCTTTTATTTAGTATATTCATATCAATATTATGAACATATGGTTTTACATTAATGTAAAAAACCTTTTCGTCTATCATTTTTTCATGAAACACATCATCTATAAAACATAACTCTATATTATCCGGAAGTTTTGTACAATTTAAAAAATCTTCAAAAGTTTTGTTATGACTTGTTCGATTCAATTCTATTTTCTGTCCTTGAATCTTGAATGCTCCAATTATTTTATCAAATATTGAATGATTTAGTTTGTATTCGAAATATTTTTTTAAATAATGTAACCATTTTTTTCCTCCTTGATTATTTGTATAAATCATTATTTTATAACATTCTCCATTTTGTTTTTTTTTTACAATATAATTTAAAATAGTTAATATAGATGGTCTTAAAAACTCAGGATATAAATCTAATAAAAAATTAAAATGTTCATAAAAAAAATTATTATTTTGAAAATAATCATTTAAACCTTCACAAAATATACCAAACTGAGTAAAAAATCCTAATGTTTCATCTAAATCAAATACAACAACCTTCTTATTCATATACATTACTACACTATAAAAAAATATACATATTTATTATACTACTAATGAATTTAACAGACAATGATTATAAGAAAATTGTCTTGTTTTATTATGAAACAAAACCAAATAATATATCCTATAAAAAATTAGCAGAAGAAATTTTAGCAAAAAAGTTATGCAAATGTATAAAAAAAGTACAAACACCAAAGCTTCCAGAAAAATCAGCAATTGCAATATGTAGAAAAAGCATTTTCGAAAACAGAAATATTGATTTTTATACTTTTAAGTGTAAAAATGGAAACCTACTAAAAAAGAAAAAAGGATCTAACAAAACATTAAAAAAATTTAGCAAAAAAATTGGTTTTAAAAGATCAAAGAAAAACTTGTTAAATCTAAAAAAATAATTTTATTTTTATTATTTATTACTATTCGATAAATAATAAAAAAATAATTGTTCTTTAACTATAATGACCAAACTAAAGGAACTTTTACTTATTGCTCAAAATATAAATTATATAGAACCAAAAGAACCAAATGATTTAAAATGGACTCAAGATGAAGTTATTTTTAAATCGATTCATATTGCTCTACAACATGAAATTCAAATCAGAGCAGGTCTATATATTACTGATTTGTTTCCACCATTAAAAATAGTATACAAATCTATTTTAAATAAATATATAAATCATTTTACAATATTAAATCAACAATTATTACAATCATCTGAAAATGTAATAGTTTAAACAAAAATTGAACAATAATAATCGTATTATGGTGAATAATATAGAATGGATTTTCGATTGTTTAACGATTTATTTGCGTTTGTATTATTAATTTGTAGTAAGTATGGTATTGATGAGTCACATGATATTTCACATTCTATGAATATTCTTAATTATGCATACAATATTTATGAAACAGAAATTTATATAAATCCTGGAATAAAAGAACAAAAAAATATTATTTTAGTATCAGCTATTTTACATGATATGTGTGATAAAAAATATATGAATGAAGAAGAAGGAGTAGAAAATATTAAAAATTTTCTACAAGAAAAAATTAACAATGAAGAAATTAATGCTATTGTAAAAATTATGCAAACAATGTCGTATTCGAAAGTTAAAAAAGATGGTTTTCCTGAGTTAGGTATTTATCAAAAGGCTTATCATATAGTTAGAGAAGCTGACTTGCTTTGTGCTTATGATTTTGATAGATGTGTAATTTATGATATGAAAGTAAATAAAAATAAATTAACTGGATCTATTGAACATGCTGAAGAGTTGTTCCAAAATAGAGTATTAAGACACAATGAAGATAAACTTTTCACAACGGAATATGCAAAAGCTAAATATCCAGAGCTTCATATGCAAGCAATCCAAAGAATAAAAACTTGGAAATCATTAATTAAAAAATAATAATATACAATTGTTATTATTATTTTTGAATAATTATTTTTGAATAATTATTTTTGAATAATTATTTTTGAAAAATTATTTTTGAAAAATTATTTGTAAACATTTTTTTTTTTGTTTAATTTTCTAATTTTTTGCTGAATGTGTTTACTTTTTTTTACTTTTTTCGATTGTGGATCCTACATGTAATAATTGTTTTAGTCTATTTAATGGTTTTTTATCTGGTTTTGTCAATGCGTTTACTACGCTTTCTACATCACTATAACACATTTTTCCTTTTTGCATTTCTTGCTTGATAGAACCTACTGTCATATTGGTGTATTTTACAATGATTTCTTGTTCTTTCATATTAAATTTACCTCCATATAATTGTGCTACAATGTTTTCTGGATCCAAAGTTTCTACAATCAAGTTATTGACTAGCATCTTTTCATGCTTCTTCATAAGGATATTGTACAATACTTCTTGTTG
>MDTB01168828.1_pt1 | contig 12964 bp, 7 predicted proteins | sample 811161 | NCBI WGS metagenome assembly MDTB01 (sample SAMN05326650, study PRJNA326480) | marine metagenome | isolation source: seawater | place: Mediterranean Sea | collected 2009 | reverse complement strand
TGTAATACTATTAGCTGTGACTGTAAAAGAGCCTACTGCATTTGATGTTAACTGTGAGGATGTAATACTATTAGCTGCAATCGCTACTGTTCCAATTGAATTAGCTGCGATTTCTGAGCTACCTATAGCATTTGCTGTAACGGCTACACTACCTATTGAGTTTGCAGATATTTCTGAACTACCTATTGCGTTGGCTGTTATAGCTGCACTGCCTATTGAGTTTGCTGATATATGCGAAGAATCTATTTCTCCTGCTACTATTTGTGCAGAATCTATTGAGTTTGCTGCTATGTGTGAGTTGTTAATCTGCCCTGCTACTATTGCTGCTGCTCCTATTGAATTAGCTTGAATAATAGTAGAGTTAACAGAGTTTGCTAATATCTGTACTGATGTGATTGTATTACCACCAATTTCATCAGAGGTATCAACTTTCATTTTATTTGTAAATGGAGTATAACTATAAGTACTTCCACTTCTTGAAATTTGTCCTAAAATACTATCTTTTAAATGGTCGTATGTTAAACCTTGTTTATGAACAGTTTTTCCACTATATGCTCTACTTGGGCTACTATCCATTACTAGAGAAGTATCACTTTCTATCTCTACAATTTTTGCCATAAATCTAGTGGCTCCTGCTGTATCTATTGCGATAACATCTCCTTCCGTAAAGTCAGAAGTAAAAGTTGTACTACTACCTGTAAGTTCTGGTAATCCTGCTGTTGCTGATACTGTTCCACTTGCTTGAGTTAAGTCATTATTCGATGCTCCAAGCTGTGCCATAAATTGATAATTATACTTAGCACTTGTTGCTGCATCTACTGCGCTTGTATCTTCTACAAGGGTAATTGCTTTTAAAGGGTCACTAGTATCACTATAATCATATAGTAAGAAACCTGTGCCACCATCTGCTAAATTATTGAATCCGTCTTGTACTGTTTTTGCAGCATTACCATTTGAAACTGTTATTGCTGGGACACTATTTGGTGGAGTGAAAACATAAGTAGTATTTGCAAAAGTTGTAGTACCATTAGTACTATTTACATTTACAACTGTTGTTAGTATACCACCTTTTTGTATTAAGTGATTCATACCAGCAGATATAGCTCCTTGTCCAAATATTGCATAAGCACTATCTGGGAAACTTACTTGTCTTTGTACCCAACCAGAAGTTCTACCATTTGTAGCTACTGTTTGAACTCTAAATTTATAAGCTGCTCCTGGTACAACATTATTAAATACATAGTCTGATTTATTATTAGAGTCTAAGAATACAGATGTAAATTCTCTATTACTATCTCTATCATCATTTTCTAAGTCTAAATTATGTTGAATATTATAACCTACTAAATGTTCATAAACATCTACTAAATTATTACCATTTGAATCTGTTCTTTGTGTAGTTGGGTGAGTCCAATTTAATACGATAGAGTAGTCATTATTGTTATCTCCATCTCCTACATTGTCTCCTCCATTTGAACTTCCTGGTACTATCTGTGCAGTTAGTCCTATCGGTGCAGGAATTTCATCTGCTCTTGCAGGTGGTTTGTATAAAGTATCAGGGTATTCTGGAACTTTCCATCCTCTATCTACTGCATCGTATTTATCTGCATTATATTCAGCTGCTGTGATACCTAGTGACATATCTTGTTCATGTTTGATACTTGTAATTAAATATTCTTTAAAACTTCCTGCAATCTCAACATTATCATCTGTCTCTCCTGAAATTGTATACATAACCTCAGCATTTGGTGCTGCACTAAATGCACTTGATACTGTTACAGATGTAGCATTAAAAGAACTTACTGCTTGAGTTTCAATTCTAAGGTCATCTGACCAAAAGTTTTGAACAACTGCTCCACTATCATCTTTTAAGTTAGAAGCTTTTGCTTGGGTATCAATAGTTGCTCCATCTTCATCAAGAAGTATTAAATCTCCTTGAACATAAGAAGTTGAATTAATAGTAGCCAAAGGTTGTGCTAAATAAGCACCTCCGCTTGGATATATTAAATGAAGTTTAAAATTATCACTATTGTTTAAAAATGAAGTTAAATCTCTATCTGTTCTTACAATTGTTGTTGTAGAAGAAGCTGAAGTAGTAACACGACCACTAGCAACTATATCTTGTAAATCTGGGTCTTGTACTTTTATAACATCTCCAGGTTTTAGACCTAATGCATTTAATCCTGTTTTAAAAGTTACTACTTCTTTTTCAAGTTGTTCTGATAACAATTGGTATTTACCATGTCTTACAGCTTGTCCTTGTGAAGTACAACCATATGCAGTAATACTTTTTCTTCTAATCTTACCTGTTTTTGCTATTTCATCGTGGTCTTCTATAACTTCTACTGCTTGTTTATACCCATTCTCTGGGTCATTCCAAGTTACTGCTATTTGATTATTTCTAAATCTACCTGCTGTACCTGCATAGCTAAATTGTCCATCAATTACGTTTGATTTTGAGAAAGTATAAATAGCACCTTTTTGTTGATTCATTCCTAAAGTTACTTCCCCATTGAACCATATTAACATTGCTCTTATTTGAGAAGCTAAATTCTTTAATAATTTTATTGCACTTTCATCTTTTTGAATATATAAGTTAGTAGTAAATCTAGGCTCTGTTCCACCTTTTCCATCAGGAACTAATTCATCACAATACTTTGCTAATTGAAATAAAGTATATTTATCTATACTGCTAAAATCAAAATCTTCATCTAGGTATTTACCTAATCCATATCTTTGATTTGTTAGTAAGTCATAAAATATCCAAATAGGATTATTGGTATAGACTAGTTCGTAGTTTGCATGAGTAGCACTTGTGAATGTTTTTTGGTCGCCTCTAAAATTACCATCCCAGTCTTGTACTGAACTTTCCTCTGCTCCTGAAGTTACATTTCTAGTATATGCTGCTGTAGATCGTCTAACTCCTGTTGCTGTATTTGCCTCGTCAATAGGAAAATAGTTTGTAGGAACTTTTACTTTTAGTCCACGAATTTCATAACTTCTTTTTGGTATTGCTTGGAAATCTTTCGCATCTACAACAACTCCTGCATAGGCAGAGTACGGAAAACTTAATTTATCAGTAATAATATTTTCAACTTGTTTTACAGTACCGCCATTTTGTTGTTGCCAACTATTTTCTTTTTGATTAACTGCTGAGATTCTTTCAACTGTTAATCTGTAAGCATCAAATGGTTGATACTTACTTATATCAAAAGTGTAAACATGATTGAATGGTTGTTTAGTTTTTGCTGAGATAACGCCACTTTGTGCGTCTTTTGTTCTACCATTTCTATGATAAGAGGATGTACTAGTAGCAATTGTAGCTCTACCTACTTTTGTTACATCTTGATAAGTACTTCCGCCATCTCTAGAGTATCCGAACTTAACTCTATATTCAGCAAACCCAGGACCAAGTTTACCATTTTCTTTCTGTGAAATCATACTGTTAAACTGTAAAGTTAGTTTAACTGCGTCTACTTCTGAAGGATTTCCAACTCCCATTTGAGCAGAAGTTATTACTAAAGCATTTCCTGAATATGCTGTAGTTTCTTTAAATCCAAAAGAACTTGCACTAGGATATCCTGTGCTTTGTGTAGTACCAATGTTACCACCACTTACAGAATGAGCAATAGAAGCACTACCTACACCTGCTGGAGTAGGTAACCATTCTTGCTCACGTTCTCCTGTTCTAAATGCAAATCCAAAGTTTTCATAGTTATATAAAGGCTGCTGTTGTTCTGTTCGAGAAGGACTTCCCATTTGCACACCAGTGTTTGCAACAGTTACTCCTGCGGCTGTAATAGTAGCAGTATTACCACTAAAACTATCTATAGTATCTTTTAAATCTATGTATGCTTTTGTATTTGTTACAGTTGTCATAGGAACTGTATCTACTCTTATCGCAGTTGTGTTTATTTGTTCTGTGATTCCTGCTATGAGTTGTCCGCCATTACGCCCAGCCCCATCAATACGAATCATTGGTTGCATACCAACTCCATCCCAAACATCACTTGATGCAAAAGACATATTTCCACTATTTGTAGAAAGAACAATATTATTACCTGCTACACAATTAATAGAGGAAGTTGTTCTTTTACTTGCACCTTGTACTATTACTTCTCTTGTTCCATCTGATATAGAAGCGCCACTAAATATATTACCTGTTGAGTTATCTGTAATTACTCCTGTTCCATGAACATACCCAGCATCAAAAGATTTTTGTGGAGATATAGCAGTAGCATTTGTAGCATTTGCAACAGGATTGTCGTTTAATCTAATACTTGCAACACCATCTACTAGTCCTTCAATAGGCCCTTCTGATAATAAATCATAGATAACTGCAGTTTGAGCACGAATAAGTCCACTAGACTTTACTCCTGATGAATCGAGAGGCGCTGAGCCTCTTCCACTACCTTGTGATGAATTTTGTGCCATTAACGAGCCTCCTGTTGAATCCAGTTTGAATTACCGCCACTATTATCTGAGCCACCAGCTCCACCGCCACCGCCACCAGAACCTTCGCCGCTTCTTGTCCCTTTACTAATAAATTGATATCCTTGATTACCTTGAATTCTAGTGTCTGTAAATCCAAAGTTTATTACAGCTCCTCCAACTTCCATTTTTCCATAACAAAGAGGAACAGGTATTCCTGATTTTGTATTGTTTATTGGTCCATTGAACATAGAAGACTCTCCTTCATCGAGGACTTCGGGTTCGTCTGTCGTAAGTTTAACTATTCCTTGTAAAGCTAACTGTGTACCAATACTAAATACCATTTGAGCACCTTTACCCATTGTTGAACCATCTCCCATCATATACCCTACAACCATTAATATTACTCCAATAATAAGTTCTTTTATTCCATCTTTTGCTCCTCTAGGAACGGGAGTAATAATTATATCATCTTTACCTAGTTCTATTCCTGCAGTTTCATTTGTTAAAAAATCTTCTCCTTTTTGAACTGTAAATTTAATTCCATTTTGTGTACAATCTATGAGATATTGACGAAGACCGCCTTTCATTACATCTACTGCATGCATAGCTTCTTGAACTGTCTTTACATTCAGTCTATGATGCTGTCCGAATAGTTTACCCATTCTTCCTTTTAAATAAATGTTTCTAGTCATGGTTGTATAATTGTGTATTCTTTCTCGGGGTAGGAAACGATTAAATAGGGGATTCCGACCTCACGACATTGTATCTTGTCATCTTCGCTTGGCGTTGATTTTGAGTCATAGTGACTATGGACTACATATTTTATTTTCGAATTTAATTGATATTGCACGAAAGTCTTTGAGTCCATTTCAAATTCATCTTTCTCTCGGGAAATATTTTCCAGAGGAATATATTTTTCATTATATCCATCTTGTATAACAAGTCCACAACATTCTCTTGGTGCTTCTTCGCCAGCGTGTTTATAAATTTCTTCCATCATGAGAATGCCTTCGATGCAGGATAACCTCCAAAAGGTAAGGCTGCATCTGTATTAGTACTAGCTTTACCAGTAGAACTTGCAGTTCCCACTGATTTAGGAGCAAAACCAAATCTCATTTTACATCCTTCTGTTCGTTTACTACAGCCATCTCCTCTTTCCCAGACTCCTCCTCCTGGTATTGGATGAGTGCTTTGATTTGCTTTCTTTGCTTTCCATAATAAAACTTTTCCATTAGTAGAAGAACTTGCTGTATTATCTGTAAAAACTACATAATCATTATCTCTATCATCGCTATAAGTAAAATACTCTGTTCCGTGCGAATATGATGCGTAAACTCTAACTCTTTTAAATGCACTGTTATCATCTGAAGGAGTGCCTGGAGCATTATTAGCTGCAACTGCTTGCCAATAATTATTCAAAGTTACACTAGCAGTTGTTCCATTTGCATTGTATCTTGTTATTGTTTTTGTTGTTTTATAGTAAGTATCTACTGTTACTGCTCCACTTGTATATGTTGAAAAACTTGTACTGCTAGGAATGATATATTCGTCATCTGTATTTACATAGACAGTATATTCTGTTCCATCTGCGTACGCTGCTACATGGGATTTGTACTTACCTTCTACATGCCAGGTACAACCACTTTGTGCTTTTTTAAAATTATCTAAATGTTCTCCTGCTCCTTGATATAAAAAAGGACATCTATCTGGAAGAACATTTCTTGCTGGAATCTTTACTCCTTCTAAATCAAAGGGAGCTACACATTCTATTGTAACTGTAGATTTAGTTTTTGCCTTGACTCTATCCATGATATAGATGTCTCTAGGAAACTCAGTAGGTGGATTAGTTGCTGAGGCTTCTCCATGTAAGTACTTTTTCAATGTAGTTCTTTTTATAAATTTTAGTCCAAGAAAACTATCATAATCTATAGTACCTATTGCATTTGAAAAAGCATTAGTTGCATTTGCTATACTTACTGTAGGTCTTGCTATAGCTCCATCATTCTTATATTCCAATGAAGTCATTTTTGATGCAATAGCAATATAAGTATTAATTTGAGAGTTTGTATTATAATCTCTCATTTGAACTGTAGTTAAATCAGTATCAAGTCCTGACATGAAATAAATAAAATTGCCTTTAGTATATTCTAGCTCATATAGACAGACAAGCTCTGACGCTGGGTCAAGCTTTTGTAAATCTTTTACTACAATATTCTCTGACATTATGCTTCATACACCCTTTTGAATGTCGCATTCAAAGTATAGTAATCATCATAGTCCCAGTTTTGACTAAACTGTGTTACATAAACTTTTACTGTTTCTTCATTACCACTTGCATTTGTATCTGCAAATGTAAAATTAAATGCTGTTACACCATTTGTACTTTCAAAAAATCCTACAATATCATCTATTTCTGCTTTTTCTCTAGTTGCAAAACTAACATTAAATTCTTGTTTTAAATTGTTAATTCCATTTGCTATCCTTTGCTCATATCCATCGCCAAATTCTGCAACAAAAATTACTGGTGTGTTACTTTTTGATAGGCCTTTATCTGGAACTATTGTTCTATTTCCGAAAGACCCTCCTGTACTAAATCCTAATGCCATTATCCTGCTAATATTCCTCCAGGTCTAAGTTCTTTTTCTATAGTGTTTTGTACAGCGATATCAATTGCTTGTGCAAGTTCTGCTCCATTATCACTAGTAGTTGTTGAGCTTCCTTCAGCCATATTGACTGTAATATTCGTATTATTTGTGTTTGATTTTTTACCTAACTCTACAGGAATCTTATTCCCATCTGGTAAAGGTACGACTGCTTCATTTCCATGTAGAGTTGCTGAATATCCTGTACTTGGTCCTTTAACAACTCCACCCCCTGCTAAAGAAGGAGTATATCCTCCATCTCTGAATCCGAACATAGATAGTAAACTACTACCCATTCCGCCTTCTCCAAATAGTGTACCAAAAACATCTCCTGCTATACTTTGGAACATTCCTCCTTTTCCAAAGATTTTACCCCCTGATTCTTCAAATGTTCCACCATCTCCAAATGTATTTTCAAATGTTTTTCTTATTCCAAATAAGTCAGTACCACCATATGTACCAAGAACTCCAGCTTGATTTTTACCAGCTATTGTGGTTACCTCTTCTATACCGTCTTCACCTACGCTAACATCTCCCATTCTTTGTTTGCCAGTTTTACCGAAGAGTCCACTTAAAAGCGTGCCTCCTTTTCCAAAGAAACTTCTAAATCCTTCTGTGAATCCACCTGCAGTTTCTCCACTTCCGTAAAGGTCTCCAATAGTCATAGTAGTAGGGTCGGTTAATGTTTGATCATTTGATATTGTTCCTTTTGCACCTGGCATAGCATTAATATGTTGTTGTAATACAGAAGCTAATCCATCAATATGTTGTTTATGTGCTGCTGCTATTTGTTGTGCAGGATTTAATTTTTTATTTAATTTGTATGCTTTTGGTGTTAGTGCTTCTGTTATAGGACTAATTAGTGTCTCTGATATCACACCTGCACTTGCCTTTTTAAGGTCTTTCGTTAAACTATTTACAAGTTCTTTTCCACCAAACTCACCTAGATTACCAGTATCAATTAATTTTGTTAAATTACTTATTGCAGATTTATCAAAAGTTTCTAATAAACTTTTACCTAGACTCTCTACCATATGTAAAGAAGCAGCTAATAAGTCTATTTGTGATTCGAGTTCTCTATTCATAGTTTGTACACCTAGAATAGCTCTTTGTCTGTTTTCTTCGATTTCTCCATTTAAGTCTATAAGTTTTTCACTATTTTTAATCTCATTTTTTGCTATATTTTGAACTTGTTGTTCTCTTAATTGTGCTATTTTTAATTCTATCTTTGCTCTTTTGCTATAACTAGTATTTAAAAATCCAATCATATTTTGCTGAGTTTTTAATGCAGAGTTAAAGATACCGGCTGTGTCAATTAATGTATCTGCTAGGTCTAGCCTTGCTTCTTCTGATTCTAATATTTTCTTTACAGCTTCTGCTTGTTCTTGAAAACTACCTGTAACTTCAAAACTTATTCCTAATTGCTGTTCCATTGTTTTAACAATGCTTTCCATTTTATCTTCTGTTAGTTGAAACTGTTTTATGGCTCCATCTTCGCCAACAAATTGTTCTTTAAGAGTTCTTATAGCAGCTACAGCAGATTCTGCTTGAGAAGGTTTAGGCATCATATTTTGTAGTGTTTCTTTTAAAGATTTTGCCGCTTCTTTAGTGTTAGGAATAATTGATGTAATTCTTTGGAATGATTCTGTTCCAACATCTCCAAGGTGGAGTAAATTTTTTGTAGCATCTGTTATTATAAGATTTCCTTTTTTTGTAATTTCTATAAATCCAATTCCTTCTTCGTACGTATCTGATAGGCTACTGGCACTATCTACTAATAATCTTTCGAGTGCAGTACTTCTACTAGCATTATCGCCCATTGCCATTATCTCTTCAAATTCTGTTTTAAATGCTTGGAATCCTTCTAGGTCACCTGCAGTAGCAAATATAGCTTCAAACATTCCTAGTTCAAATCCTGTATTGTTACTATCCATTGTTTTTAATGATTCAAACTGTTTCATTGCCATTGCTTGTAATTCTAATACTACATTTTTTACTTGGGCTTGATATGCTTTACTTTCAAAACCTTTTGATCCAGCAGCAGTATCACTAAAATTCAGGAAGTTACCGATGAAACTAGTTTCTTGTCCTTCACCAAAGTTTTGGGTAATACTTTTTTGTAAATCTTCTAAGAAACTTGCTCCAGATTGTCCTCTATTTAGAAGTTTATTGAGTCTTTCTATTTGATAGTTTGCAGCTAGTGTTGCTCCCTCTACCCCTTCAAATTCTTCTTTGATTTTTACTATTCTTTTATCATCTAAATCTGAAGCTATAGTATGTGCTAAATCTGTTACAGTTTCTTCTAAAACTCCAGTAGTTTCATTTATAGCTTGAAAAGACTCATTTATTCTTTTTGTAATTGGTAGTAAATCAACAATAAATTTAGCTGTAAAAAATGCCATGAGTAATCCAAAAGCAGCATTAACTACTGCTCCTAAAAATGCAAATATAGGTGCTAATCTGGCTGCTGCAACACCTATACCAGCTATTGCTCCTTGTACTTTAATAAGAGGTTTTGTAAGTGCCATTGTGATTTGAGCTCCTGCTACTTTTGCATGAGCTATTAATGTAAAGGATGTTCTTTTTGATTCTCTTTTGATTCTTTCAGACACTGCTTTATATGAAGCATATCTTTGTTTGTTAAATTTTTGAGTATGTGCTAGACCTTTCTTCTCATCGGCCATTATTTGCATAACAAGTTTTCGTTGTTCTTTTAAAGACATTGCAGTAAATTTCTTTAAACTAATTCCTCTTCTTTTTAATTCTGCTGTAAATATTTTATTTTTTCTAACTTCACTTACTTTGAACTCTCTTTCAACGTCTTTAATAGCCTTTTTTTGCGTACGAATATCTTTATTTAAATCTCTTATTCTCTTTTTAGCAAGGTCACCTGCAGCTACTGCCGATGCTCCCATTTGTTGAAAACTTGGAACAATTTGTTTCAAAATACTCATAGCAAACATACTAACAACTGTTACTAATGCTCCAAAGTTTTCTGATAAGAAGTCTGCCATTCCTCCAAAAACTCTTACAATAGGACCTTGAACTGCTATAGCAAAGTCACTAATTTTTGTCATTAATCTGTCAAATGGATTAAGTAATTTATCTGCCTCACTTTCCATTGCTCCAAAGTTTGCTATTAACTGTCTTTGAACTTCTTCAAACACAGCAGCTCTTCTTTGTGAAATTGTTAGTTTTTCTGCGATTAGTCCATTAGCATTTGCGAATTTTCTAGTAGCAATGTCTAATCTTAAAATAATACCAAGTTCATCAAGTAGTTCTGGTTCAGCTTTTGTAACACCACGAATAAGTCTGTTAAATGAATCTGTCAAATCACGACCAAGCGTAACAGAAGCTATCTTAGCTCCTTCTGCTAATCCTGCGATTTGTTCTTGTGTGAATCCTGCCGCTGTTGCAATAGCTGCTTGTTGTGCGGCATCCTGGAAGTTTAGTAGGCCTCCTGTTGCAGCCCTTACTGCAGCAGTAACACCCATCATGGATTCCCCTGTAATTGCAGCTAAGCTTCGGAATCCTTTAATCTGGTTTTCTATGTTGGCAGCATTTTGAAGTGCACGGAAGGCTGCTCCAACAGCAAAAAGAGTAGAAGCAAGAATAGCATAAGACTGAACAAGACCACCCGTACCTTGTTGCATACGGGCAAAGCCTTTTGTACCAGATTCAACACGGCCAGACATAGCCTGCATATTTCTACGCACATCTCCAGCATTTTTACCTGTGTTTTTAAGTGCTGCACCTGTTTTCTGGGCTTGTTTACCTAGTAGTTTTAAAGTACCATCATCTGATACTTTAAATGTAAGTGTTGCGCCTTGTATCTTCTTTGCCATTATTTCTTAGCCTTTATTTTGCGTTGTTCCGCTTCTCTTGTTCTTTTTACTTTTTCGTTTATCATTTGCATACTGTGATATTCAATATGCTTTAAGAACCATAGACTCGTCTTCGGGGCTGTTATTTCTAAAAATTCTATGTAAGTGTCTAGCGCAGAATAATCTTTGCCAAGGTAATAGCCACTACTTCCGTCCCATTTTTCAGCTAGAAAGTCATGAATCAAAAAAGCTTCTTGAACCTCTAAAGGAAGATTGCCTCTTTCCATTGGCATCTTCGCTGGGTCAGGTTCTTCGCCTAGTTGTTCACATAGTGCTAGATATTTACTAATATCTATTCCTGTATCCTTGAAATTTCTTTTTATTTCAGCAAGTACTCTTTCTACCTGCTTTGTGTAAAATTTTCCAGATCTCCTACAGTATCAGTTACCCACTGGTCAAAATCTGCTGAATTTCTCATTAGCAACTCTGCATTTTCCACATTGTATTCTAATTCTTGTTCAGGGTCTTGTCCACTTACATCTACCAATAGAAACTCTTCTAAGTACTTGAATTTTAAGCCTTTCCACCCTTTGATAATTGCTGAAACATATTCACCCATAAATAAATCTTCATCAAGTTTATCTTCAAAAGCACGAGTCTTTTTATTTAAAACTTGTTTAACACATCTATTTCTAAGTTTAAGTAATTCTTCTCTACTTAAATATGTCAAATCAACAATAAAACTATCATATCCGGGATAATCTATCGATACTGTCTTGCTTGGAGTTAATAAACTCTTAAGCGATACTGGTTGTTGTTTTACTTGTTCTGTCATTTCTTTTCCTATAAAATGAGAGGGTGTTTCCACCCTCTCGGGTTATTTCACTTAGCCTGCAGCGTAAGTTACTTTTAATTCGTTCGTTGCACTCGCTTTTGTACCTGAAGATAAATCTGTTGGTAACGCGTGGAAGTTAACGTCCACGGATATCACATCTTCAATACTGTGAGTAGGCAACTCAAGGTGGCATTTGGCCATCTCAAGATTCATTCTTGGCGTACTGCTTTGTCCACCAACTGCGAATTTTAAGTCAAATGCGTTTGTAATCACACCTCTTGATTCTTGTAGGTCTTCAAATAATTGTAGTGAGCCTTCACTTGTATCATTTAAATAGCAGGTAAAGTTACCTGATACTGACCTTGTTCCCATTACATGTCCTAATGGGAGGTTAACTGAACCTAATGTTTCTGGTGTTAGATATGTTAAGTTATTTTCGATAGTAACATTTCCACCTGTTAGTGTCATACTATAAGTAGTGTTACTTGAACCTAATAAACCTTTTGTTCCAGAAGTATTAGCATGGTCATAAACCATTGTTAAGTCTGTTAATTTGTTTCTAACATAGTTAGAGGTTGAACTAATTCCTTCGTTAATCAATCCGTCGCTTGTTTCCGCTGCTACTGATTGAGAGTTTGAGTCATTAGTTGCTGAAGTACCAGTGTTAACTGATGCTGCCTCTTCTATGGATTGTCCTTGACCACTCCATGCTATTTGAGCAATACCTTCAATGTCGAAGTCTACTGACGCAGAACCAACTGAGCAATTTGCTAGTTTGTAGACGGTTACTCCGTCTTGTCCTGTTTCATATAAACCTGAAGTTGAATCTTTTGCTGCTCCTAACACAAAGAATAAATCAAAGACTCCAAGTGCAACTTGGTTTGAGTTTTGAAAGTCAAATACGTTTGGTCCGTATGTCGCTTTTGCACTATCAAAGACTTTACCATCGCTTGAACCAGCGATAGCATTGTCATAAGTGTTTGCTGACATAGCCGCCCATAAAGGACCTTCAACTGCAAATGCTTTTGCATTACCAGCATGCTGATTAGTTGCCGCTGCGGCTCCTGTATCAGATGTTGTAGGTCTTACATAAGTACTAAATGCCCATTCAGCTGGTGCAAAAGAGTCAGTAAACATTGCTCTACCTCTTTTACTATAACCAGATGAGTTTGCAGCCTCACTTAAAGTTACCTCGGATGTGTTTGTTGCTTGAGAAAATGAAAAACCGT
>MDTB01167953.1_pt1 | contig 12966 bp, 14 predicted proteins | sample 811161 | NCBI WGS metagenome assembly MDTB01 (sample SAMN05326650, study PRJNA326480) | marine metagenome | isolation source: seawater | place: Mediterranean Sea | collected 2009 | reverse complement strand
TCTTCAGCCAATAGCAAACGAATGTCTGGATTGCGGCGGATGGTGCCACTGCCCGAACAGGGCGCATCAAGCAGGATGCCATCATATTTGCTGCCTAGCGAAGCATCATCGGTGGTGGCATCTGCGCAAACGAATTGGATCCTATCTGTATCTAGGTGGCCGAGGCGTTCGCCGATCTTGCGCGTATCCTTGAGCCGTTCTTCATTATTGTCTACCGCGACAATTTGATGTGATTGTGCTGCTTCTGACATTAATTCGTGCAGGTGGAATAGCTTGCCCCCAGGCGCCACACAGGCATCAAGAAGGCGCGGGCTTATATTCGATCGAACAGCGTCTACGAGCAGTGACCCGGCAAACTGGGCCGAGAGGTCTTGAACACTGCAATGCCCGAGGTCCCAGCCGGGCAGCGACTGGGCCGCTTGGGGCTGAGTTAATACCAAGCTGTTGGCTAGCTCGGTCTTCTGATAAGCAATGTCTTGGGAGTCCAACACTTCAAGAAAAGCTTGCACGTTAGTTTGGGCTGGGTTGACCCTCAATGACATTGGCGCCCTGCGATTGTTAGCTTCGATCAAGTCGCGCCATTCGCTGGGATAGTCCCTTTCTAGCGTTGCTCTCATCCACTCCGGGTGATCAAGCAGCGCCTCAAATGAAGCCGGGTCTGGGTCCGGCTGCAGTGTTTGCTCCTGCTGATTGGACAGATCTTTCTGCATTTGTCGCAAGGTTCCGTTGACCAACCCCTTAGCCCATGGCCTGCTCAGTAAGCGGCAGGCGTTCACACTCTCATTGATCACCGCGTAGGCTGCAGTGTCTGGGTTCTTGAGTTGGTAAGCGCCCACTAACAATAAGTGGTTTAGATCTGAATCTTTGCGGCGAATAGGCTTTTTTAGGAACCGGTCGAGATACTTTTGTAAGGATAGAAAGTGGCGTGTGGTTTCGTATAGCAATGCCATGGCTGCCGGTGAAGCCACCCAATGCGGCTTTTCACGCTGAACCCAGTCGATGGTTTTGCGGTTTTCGACAATTTGGGTCAGCGCTTTGCTCACAGACATGCGCAATCGCGCCCCAGCATCTCGAGCTGGCTTCTGCGCTGTTGGTGGTTGCGTGGTGCTGGTCACACAATGTTCCTCACATGCACGTTTAAAACTTTGTGCCAGGACAAAAAATATCGCCGTAGCCGTTGAGCGCTGAGGCGCAGTCCATAGCCAGGCCTTTACCGCGATTCAGTCGCAATTTCTCAATGCGCAGTTGGCCTGATCCGCAGGCGACAACAATACCTTGCTTAGTCGCATCGATAACCGTTCCAGGAGGCTCGCTGATAGTGCTTTGCAGTTCGGCCGTGGCTGCAAGGAGTTGGATCTTGATATCACCGTAGGAAACAGTTGCTGGGATTCGCTCGGCCAGGGCTCTAACCTGATTTGCTATGCTTTGGGCGGAGCCAGCCCAAGCGATCACCCGATCCTGGGCAACGAGTTTATGAGCATAAGTAATACCAATTTCAGGCTGCGGTGTAGGCTTACAGGGCAACTCTGTTAACACCTCAATCAATACAGTTGCTCCCAACAGGGCTAGATTGCGCTCGAGGGAGTCCATCGACACTAAGGGATCAATAGGCAAGCGGGCAGCGGCGAAGACAGGACCAGTATCCAGGCCGCGTTCCATTTGCATAATCGCAACGCCTGTCTCTGTGTCGCCCGCCATAACCGCCCTTTCAATGGGTGCCGCCCCGCGCCATCTCGGTAACAGTGATGCGTGGACATTGATGCAGCCATAGGTTGGCAAGTTTAAGATAGCGACAGGCAGCAGCAGCCCGTACGCTGCAACCACTAGCACATCTGGTGCGAAGGCTTTGAGCTCCGCTACCGCCGTCTCGTCCCGCAAATTCTCAGGCTGCAGCGTCAATAGACCATGCTCCTGAGCCAAAGTTTTAACTTCGTTTGCCTTAAGTTTTTGCCCTCGCCCTTGTGGTCGGTCTGGTTGAGTCAGTATCAGGCCAGGGATGAACTCCGACTCCAGCAAGCGCTGAAAAATAGTTCGCGCGAACTCGGGGCTGCCAGCAAACGCTACTTTTAAGTTGCGCAAAAGTTTACTTCGCTTGTTTCAGTTTTTTGAGAATGCGGTCGCGTTTCAAGCTGGACAGATAATCAACGAAGAGCTTGCCATCAAGGTGATCGCATTCGTGTTGGATGCAAATAGCCAGCATGCCTTCGACGCTCATTTCAATGGTCTGCCCAAATGGGTCTTGAGCCAGCACATCAACACGCTCAGCACGCTCGACCGCATCGTAAATGTCAGGCACTGATAAGCACCCCTCCTCACCTCGAATCCGGTTGCCGTGCAAGGTGAGCTGAGGGTTTAGCAGCACATGGGGCTCAGTCTTATCATTGGAAACGTCGACTACAATCAGGCGCTTATGCACGTCGACCTGGGTTGCTGCAAGGCCAATGCCGGGCGCCGCATACATGGTTTCGAGCATGTTATTTGCTAACGTGTCCATCTCGGCACCAAAGGTTGTGATGGGCGTAGCCTTTTTGCGGAGGCGAGGATCGGGGTGATGCAAAATAGGTAGTAACGACATATTTGCCTTGGTCGGTGAAGCTAAAGTTGTTGGTGTCGACAGTAGGTGAGGCAGTATAGCGCCTACGCCCTACAGGGTGCTCGTGAAATCTCCTGCAGAAAACAATAGATATTTCGCTCAGTTTGCCAGCGTAAAACCCGCTAAGTTTGCGGCGCAACCGCCAGCAATCGACCTTGAGTAAATGGTTAGCAAAGCCCGCAGATTAGATTATGCAAAGACTATTTCGCCGCAAACGAAGCGCATAGCGCACTTGCTTGGGCATTGGCCACGCAAGGTAATACAGCTTTGGATAGCCCAAAGTGATTCTCCGGTGCAGCGCTTGCTGACTTATGACAGTCCGCCGGAGAATGCTGCGAGAGCCACTAAAGTGAAGGCGTTTAGCGTTGATACATGGCCATCAGGTATGTCGGTAGTTGGCCTGTACGACGATGCCTATCCTCCTTTGCTTAGACAAATTCCAGACCCGCCACTTATCCTATTCGTTAACGGAAAACTTGCTGCGCTAGAGCGCCCTGCCCTTGCCGTTGTGGGCGCAAGACGTTGTACCCCAAGAGGCAAACTGTTGGCTGAAAAGGTGGCTCTGCGCCTTGCCGAACAAGATGTATGTGTGGTGAGTGGGCTTGCCTATGGTATCGATCTGGCAGCGCACAGCGGTGCACTGGCGGCATCAGCGGGAGCCACAGTGGCAGTGCTTGGCTCTGGACTTTCGCACATCTACCCCGCTTCACATCACCTTTTAGCGAAGACAATTTTGCGCAAGGCTGGTGCGTTGATTACCGAATATCCACCTGCAACGCGAGCGCGGCCCCATCATTTCCCAGAGCGCAATCGTATAATCAGTGGTCTCTCCCAGGCGACGATTTTGATTGAAGCCAGTGAACGCAGCGGATCGCTTGTTACTGCACGAATGGCTTTGGAGCAAGGCCGAGACGTATATGCGGTCCCCGGGCCGGTCGATCAAGAGGTTAGCCGCGGCTGCCATCGCATGATCCGGCAGGGCGCTGCCCTTGTAACTAGCGCAGACGATATTTTTGAAGAGTTGCAATGGTCAGTAGCGACCGAGACTAGCTCGGACCTTAACGACAAGTCTTTTGCTGATCAGAAGCGGCTCGAACAAAAGCGATTAGGCTCGACGCTGGCGGCGCCTGCTGAGGCCATACTTCAACAATTGGCGAGCAGAGCGCTATCAGTTGATGAGATTTGTAGCGCCGTAGGCCTTGATGCACAGGTGGTGAGCCAGCACTTGGTCGAGTTGCAGCTAGGAGGATTTGTCCACCGGGTTCTAGGCGGGTATATTCGCGCTTTTGAATGAGGGACGGCTATGAGTTGGGTTGCAGTTTTAATGGGTTCTGAATCAGATTGGCCAACTATGCAAAGCTCAACCAACACGTTAGCTGCGTTGGGAATCGAGTATGAGGTTCGTGTAACCAGTGCGCATCGCACACCTGCAGAAACCCAACAATATGTGGAAGATGCGGAAAATCGTGGTTGTCGGGTGTTTATTTGCGCTGCCGGCATGGCGGCTCACCTAGCTGGAGCTGTTGCAGCTCACACACAGCGCCCGGTCATCGGCGTTCCTATTGATAGCGGCCCACTTCAAGGGTTTGATGCACTGCTATCCACGGTGCAGATGCCAGGTGGTATCCCTGTAGCCACAGTAGCTGTAGGCAAGGCTGGTGCGAAGAACGCCGCCTACCTTGCAGGGCAAATTTTAGGCACCAGTAACGACGCTATCCACCAAACGATTGTTGCCGACCGCACTGCCAATCGCGACAAAGTCATAGCGCAAAACGAATCGGTCCAAGCGTCACTGAAAAGTTAATGAACGCGCAGTCTGGTGCAAGGCTTGAGCAGGCGCTCAGAGCTTTACGCCACAGCGGTGTCGTGGCGCATGCCACAGAAGGCGTATGGGGGCTGGCCTGTGACCCTTTTAGCGAAGCGGCTGTAGCAAAAGTGCTGCAGATCAAAGCTCGCTCGATAACCAAGGGGTTGCTTTTAATAGGGGCCTCGCCCGAGCAATTTGACCCTCAACTATCTTTGTTGCCAGCACCTGATATGCGACGTATCAAAGCAACGTGGCCTGGCCACGTGACATGGATTTTACCAGACAATCAATATCCGGCCTGGGTCCGGGGCGAGCACCTCACCGTTGCGTGTCGAGTACCCGCTCATGCCCAAGCCAGAAACCTCGCTGCAGGTTTCGGCAAGCCCTTGGTATCCACGTCGCTGAATCTAAGTGGTGGCGATCCAATCACAGCTTACGAGGACGCCACTAGACAATTTGCCGACCTAGTGGACTATGTGCTTCCTGGTGCGGTGGGCGACGCGGTGGGTCCAAGTCAAATTCGCGAAGCCGACGGAACGGTGCTTCGTTAAAGCGATAACGCGTAGGTGCTCTGGATTGTTGCGCCGCTAAAGGTATAGGCGGTAGGTCGCCATCTTAAGGGCGCCCTTTTTTGCCTCTTCCCTCAACAAAGTTCTTCTCTCAACCACGCTTAAGGCGCCAGTTCGATGAAATTAAAGCTAGGCCAGTACGCAGTGATCGGCAATCCCGTAGAACATTCGTTGTCACCTGACATCCATGATCACTTTGCTCAAGCGAGCAACGTTGCAATGACCTACAGCAAACTGTTCGCGCCCCTGGATGGATTTTTACCAACGGTACAGGACTTTTTTGCTAACGGTGGCGGCGGTCTTAATGTCACGGTGCCTTTCAAATTGGAGGCCTTCGAGTTTGCTGATGAGTGCGATGACTTCGCCATTAAGGCGGGCGCGGTAAATACCCTGATACCGTGCGATGGCAAGGTGCTGGGGTCAAACACCGATGGCATTGGTTTAGTGCGTGACCTTGAAGGCCGACATGAGGTCGGCCTTGGTGGCGCGCGCGTGTTGCTGCTTGGTGCAGGGGGAGCAAGCCGAGGGGTTATTCAACCCTTGATAGAAGCTGGCATAGCCCAGTTGATTATTGCCAACCGCACCATTGTCAATGCGCAACTGCTAGCGCAAAAGTTCTCCGGCGCAGACAAACATGCTGTGCCGACCGACATTTCGGCCATCGGCTTGAGCGAAATCGAACGCAGCGCCAAACATCTAGGTGACATTGACCTGATAATAAACAGTACATCCCTTGGATTACAGCAAGGCAGCATGCCCTTTCCTGCCGATCTTGTTGAGGACCGTGTCTGTTACGACATGGGGTACGGCGGCAAGGCGCGATTTGCCGAATGGGCTCGAGCAAATGGCGCATTGCGCGCGGCTGACGGGCTCGGCATGTTGATTGAGCAGGCAGCGGAGAGCTTTCGTCTATGGCACGGGCTACACCCTCAAACAGATTCGATCTATCATTTGCTTCGAAATCGAGTATGACGACAGCACAAGGAAGGCGCGATGGATAAGACCAGACGGTTTATTGCCGGGGCGGTGTGCCCAGCGTGCCAGCAGGCGGATAGAATTGTGCTCCAAGACCTTGCTCAAGGACAACGGCGAAGCTGCGTAGCTTGCGGCTTCAGCGAAGATCTTGCAGCCGAGAACGTTAATACGGCGCCGTCTTTGCCGCGAGCGCGTCATGAGCGTAGCAAGGCGCCTGAAGTGCAGCCACAAGTGGTCCGAATCCTAGAGCCGTGATGGTATTTCATGTGCTCATGTGGGCTGCAAGCGCCAAAGTCGACCTATTGTATAAATATCACGGCGTGTCGATGGTTTGATTAACGGGATTGAGTTGCCCGCGCTGGTTGTCCTGATATAATCCTTGCCCGTTTGCCCAAGTCGATTTGGGCAGCGAATGGCCCGCTTAGCCCTGCAGTCTGTAACAGCGCAAAAGATATTAAGCGCGAAGCTGCAAGCGCAGAGCCTGTGTCATGGCCTGCAGCAGAGCCTGCGCAGCGAAATGCCGTCAGACGAGATTAATTGTTAGGCGTAAGCACATGCAAAAGAATAAGGGCGTCAAGTACAGCGGACCAATTGAGCAGATTAGAAATCAACGCTAAATCACGCTCGCGGACAACAGTTTCAAAGAAAGTGACCGATGTCGTAGCCATGAGAGCGGCTACACAACTTAGTTCGGCCAACACCTTTAGTGATTGAACATACACAACCGTGCTGGCGGCGACATGCGCCTGCAAGAAAAGTTAAACGTTAGTTTGGAATGAGAGAGACAGAGCAGGATGAAAAAATATTTGTTACTGACAATCGCCCTTGCATCCATTTTGTTCGTCGGTGGAGTCTCTGCTGACGAATTAAATTTACGCGAGGGCGTCACCGATATCAGCCGGCAGGTGTACGACCTACACATGACGATCCTGCTCATTTGCTGTGCTATCGGCGCTGTGGTCTTTGGGGTTTTGTTCTGGTCAGTATTTAATCACCGCAAATCTCTGGGCGTAGAACCAGCAACATTCCACGACAGCACTGCTTTAGAAATCGGTTGGACCATCGTGCCAACGCTGATTCTGGTTGTTATGGCGATTCCGGCAACGCAAGTGTTGATCGAAATGTATGACACCGGTGGTGAAGATATGTCGATCGAAGTTCGTGGTTATCAATGGAAGTGGCAGTACAAATACCTAGACGATGACTACAACAATACCTTTTCGTTCTTCTCGAACTTGGCCACGCCCGCTGATCAAATTCGTAATCGCTCGGAGAAAACCGACACATATCTGTTAGAGGTCGATGAGCCGTTAAGAATCCCAGCTAATCGTAAAGTGCGATTCCTGGTGACAGCGGAAGATGTGATTCACGCATGGTGGGTGCCAGACTTTGGCATCAAGCGGGATGCAGTGCCTGGCATGCTCAACGAGTTGTGGACAATTGTAGAAGAGCCCGGGATATATCGCGGTCAGTGCACCGAACTGTGCGGCAAGGACCATGGCTTTATGCCCATCGTGGTGGAGGTTCTGCCGGAGGCGGAATTCGACGCGTGGTACGCGACTAAGGTGACCTCCGAGGTGGCACGTAAGGATACGTTCTCGCAATCGTTCTCCCATGAAGAGCTAATGGCGAAAGGTGAGTCAGTGTATGGAACGTATTGCGTAGCGTGTCACTTGGCAAACGGTGAAGGTGTTCCACCGGTATTTCCCGCCATCGCAGGCTCCATGGTGGCGATGGGCCCCAAAGAAGATCATTTGAAACTGGTAATCGACGGCGTTTCTGGCTCAGCGATGCAGGCCTTCGGCAAGCAGTTAGACCCGGTACAACTGGCGTCAGTGGTTCACTATCAGCGACACGCGTTCGGTAATGATGCTGGTGACATGTCCCAGCCTCAGGACGTAATTAATTTATCTAATGGTCAGTAAGGAAGAGTCATGAGCGAAGTAATACACGCCGATCATCACGACGATCACGCGCACGGACCAGCGAAGGGCCTGAGTCGATGGCTCTTCACCACCAACCATAAAGACATAGGCACGCTTTACCTGTGGTTTAGCTTTGCCATGTTTTTAGTCGGCGGCGTTTTGGCGCTGGTGATTCGGACTGAGCTATTTCAGCCCGGGCTGCAGTTCGTTAACCCCGAATTCTTTAACCAGATGACTACTAACCATGGCCTGATCATGGTGTTCGGCGCGATTATGCCGGCGTTCGTGGGCTTGGCGAACTGGCTAATCCCAATGCAGGTGGGTGCGCCAGACATGGCATTGCCGAGAATGAACAATCTGTCGTTTTGGATACTGCCATTTGCCTTTGGCATGATGATATCCACCCTGTTCATGGAAGGCGGCGGTCCTAATTTTGGCTGGACATTCTATGCGCCGCTGTCTACGACTTATGCGCCAGATTCTGTTACCTATTTCATCTTTGCTGTTCACCTAATGGGCGCTTCGTCGATCATGGGTAGCATCAACATCATCGCTACTATTTTGAACATGCGTGCTCCCGGCATGACGTTGATGAAGATGCCAATGTTTGTGTGGACGTGGCTGATCACTGCCTATCTGCTGATCGCAGTAATGCCGGTACTGGCTGGCGCGGTCACTATGATGTTGTTCGATATCCACTTCGATACCAGCTTCTTTAATGCCGCGGGTGGCGGTGACCCAGTAATGTTCCAGCATATCTTTTGGTTCTTCGGTCACCCGGAGGTATACATTATGATTCTGCCGGCGTTCGGTATTGTCTCGCATATCATTCCAGCGTTTGCGCGGAAACAATTATTCGGCTACACGTCGATGGTGTACGCCGTTGCCTCTATTGCGTTCCTTTCGTTTATCGTTTGGGCGCACCACATGTTCACGGTTGGTATGCCGTTGGCAGGTCAGCTTTTCTTTATGTACTCCACGATGCTGATTGCAGTGCCGACAGGTGTGAAGGTATTCAACTGGATAGCGACTATGTGGCGTGGGGCGATGACATTTGAAACCCCCATGTTGTTTGCAATCGCCTTTGTAGTGTTGTTTACGATGGGTGGATTCTCAGGGTTGATGCTGGCCATCACCCCAGTGGACTATCAGTATCACGATACCTACTTCGTGGTGGCGCATTTCCATTATGTGCTGGTGCCAGGTGCGCTGTTCTCGATCATCGCGGCAGTCTATTTCTGGTTGCCAAAGTGGACCGGGAAAATGTACGACGAATCATTGGGCAAGCTGCACTTTTGGCTATCGTTTATTGGCGTAAACATTACGTTTTTCCCACAGCATTTCTCAGGACTGGCAGGTATGCCGCGTCGTATTCCAGACTACGCGCTGCAGTTCGCGGACTTTAATATGCTCTCAAGCATCGGGGCATTCATTTTTGGCTTCTCTCAGGTGTTCTTCTTGTATGTGTTGATCAAGGCAATCCGCAGTGGTGCGCCAGCCTCGGGAAGGTCATGGGAAGGTGCGAAGGGGTTAGAGTGGACATTGCCTTCGCCGGCTCCATACCACTCGTTCACGTATCCGCCAGAAGTGAAAGAAGAAGAGGTTCACGGCTAAGGCCGCAGGCAAAATGATGGACGTTAAAGACCAGCAACAGCAGCAAATTCGCCAAACCGTTAAACGGCTTTGTCTTATGGTCGTAGGTATGTGCATATTTGTTGCCGCACTTGTCCCCTTATATGATCTGTTTTGCGACATCACTGGGCTCAACGGCAAGACCGGGGGCCCATATGTTTTTGACGAGGCTGCGAGTGCCCCTGACCGAACCCGATTGGTAAAAGTAAACTTCTTAACCAATACCAATCAGGGAATGAGCTGGGATTTTTGGCCGCAGAAAGGTGCCGTTAAAGTGCATCCGGGCGAGCCAAAGACCGTTAGTTTCTATGTGAAGAACACAACCAACAGAACTATGGTTGCCCAAGCAATCCCATCGTTGGTGCCGATTACGGCCACCGATTTCTTTCACAAGACAGAATGTTTCTGCTTTGAACAGCAACTGCTTCAGCCCGGGGAAGAGCTGGAAATGCCAATGCGCTTCATTGTAGACCGAGGGCTGCCCAAAAATGTGCAGTCGATAAATTTGAGTTATGCGTTGTTTGATATAACAGACAGGGTGGGTCTGCCTCAAGACACGCAAGATTCAAGTAATGCAGCCACACCAGTTGTTGGAGGCTGACCACAACGCGATGAATTGGAGGAGATAGATGGCTAACTCATCAGAGGTAGACAACTCAACATATTACGTCCCCGAACAGGGATGGTACCCAGTGTTTCTCGCCTTCGGTTTGATGCTGTTGGTGACAGGGCTTGCAGGGGCGCTGAACGAGATCAAAGCTGAAGGCCAAGCTAGTTGGACTCAAAGCATTATTGGCCTTGTTATCGTGAGCATGGTGCTTTATTCGTGGTTCGCGAAAGTCGTCAGCGAGAATGCGGCCGGGTTGAATAACGCCGATGTGAACCGTTCTTACGTCTGGGGAATGGGCTGGTTCATTTTTTCAGAGGTTATGTTCTTTGCTGCCTTCTTTGGTGCGCTTTATTACGTGCGCGCTATTTCCTTGCCTTGGCTAGGCGGAGAAGGCGAGAAAGGTATTATCGGTGATTATCTTTATCCAGCCTTTCAATCAACCTGGCCCATTGTAGAAAATCCGAATGCAGCCATCTTTGGCAATCCGGGAAACAGCATGGCGGCACCCGCGCTTAATGACTTGAGTGCATGGCAAAAGTATCTGCCGTTCTACAACACGGTGATCTTGCTGACGTCTAGCGTTACTGTGCACTTTGCTCATGATGCGATTAAAGAGGACAACCGCGGCAAGATTAAGCTTTGGTTAGGCATAACCGTGTTATTGGGGTGCATCTTCCTGGTGCTGCAGGTGGAAGAATATGTAGAAGCCTACAATATCCTTGGTTTAACGCTGAACAGTGGCATTTACGGGTCGACATTTTTTATCCTTACTGGATTTCACGGTTTTCACGTGACGATGGGCACGTTTATTCTCGCGGTTCAGTTAGTAAGAGTGTATCGCGGACACTTCACGAAGAATGACTGTTTCGGGTTTGAAGCAGCGAGTTGGTATTGGCACTTCGTCGATGTGGTATGGGTGGGCTTGTTTATTTTTGTTTACGTGTTTTAACAAGGCCCAGAGAGACGAATGTTAGAAAGGGCTCAATTCGAGCCCTTTTTTTCGCTTCGTTGTTGATGTTGGGTAAACGGACGCCGTAGCGGCGGGAAAATGTTTTTTGTGAATCAGTTAGGTCGAGGTTGTAGAGAAGGTTCTGGCATTGTTTCCGCAACACCTGGGGCCTCTTGACCATGCCAGGGAGCATTAATGCCCATTCTCAGCTCTCCGGTATAAAACCCGTAAGCTATAGACGCAAGCAGTAAAGTCGCGAAAGTAACGCGCACGCCAAGGGCATACCACAGACGCTTGCTATCAGGGTTTTCGGTGTCCTTAAATAGAAAGAAAAGGCCACTCATTAAGCTAGCGATGACGCAGATTAAGAGAATAACGATGACGACTTTGAGCACGGTGAACCACTCTTATACGGGTGGGCACTGTAACCCAATCCCTCGAGGCGCGTAAGCAATGGCGGGGTTTCGTCCGGGAATCGCGATGACGCTGCTGGTGGTGTTGTTTTTGCCGATTTTAATAGGCTTAGGAAATTGGCAATTAGAGCGAGGCGCGTTAAAGCGTGAGCTCGAGTCGGCGTATTTGGAGCAAATTACTCGGCTGCCGGTGCGTCCAAGCCCTGCGGTATTAGAACAACCTTTTACCACCATTCGTTTAAGCGGGAGGCTCCTTGAGAGGCGTTTTCTTGTCGATAATCAGACTCACCGAGGTCAAATAGGTTACTGGGTCTTTCAGGAGTTCTTGGATGATGAGTCAGGGACTTTTCTAGTGAACCGTGGCTTCGTGGGGGCCAGTCAATTTCGCGATGAACTGCCCAAAGCGGATTATCCGCAGGAGCAATTGCGATTGACTGCCACGGTCTGGCCCCAACTAGGCTTGACCCCGCTCTTGGCTGCAGACCCCTGGGCCGAGGGATGGCCGAAGCGAGTACAGAGGGCGGACATCGTTCAGATGGCCGCAGAAATAGCAGCCTATCCTGCCGAGTTAAGGTTAGCGGTTGGCCAGCCTGGCGTGGAGGTGGCGGCTCCGTTTGCCGAGCAATTAAGCGATAGCAAACATCGCGGCTATGCGCTTACCTGGTTTGGGCTGGCAATAACCCTAGCAATCGGCTACCTGGTGTTCGGGCTGAAAAACGCAAAGTTAGAAATACGATAAGGGGCTGGACGACGACGGCTTGGTCCAGCGTGAATGATCTTGGAGAAAAGATGAGTGATCAAAAGCCAGCAGGACGCCGGCAATTTATACTAATGCTAGTCATAGCTGTATTCTCTCTTGGAGGATCATATGGGCTGTTCTATCTACAGACGTCCCCAACCGAAGGCTCCCCCGGCGATGGAGCCTCATCCTCTTGGTTGTCCTCCACAAAGCTTACACAGGTGTGGGGCACGACGAACAATGGCGCCTTCGTCGATCCGCCGCTAACCATTGCGCAGTTGGGTTGGACCAACGCAGATGGAGTCTCTCAAACCACCCAGGGTCAGTGGTGGCTATGGTTGGTGACGGACCAATGCTTGGACACTTGCCAAAACACATTGAAAAATCTGCGTGCAACCCACATCTTGCTCAACAAGGAAGCGAAGCGCGTACGCAGAGCGGCCACACTGCCTGACAGCTTCCCTACGCCGGTAGATCAACCCGATTTAGTGAGAATCAAAACCGATACGCGCGCCGACTCTGAGGGCATATTCATTGTCGATCCAAACGGCAATCTCGTGTTCTTTTACGCGATCGACACAGACCCGAAAGCGGTTTTGAAAGATCTAAAACGTTTATTAAAGGTATCCCAGATTGGCTAACACTCAGATCAAAAGACTGGTCGGCGCTGGCGTCATATTAGCGCTGATTGTAGTTTCGGTAGGCGCATACACCCGCTTAGCAGACGCCGGCTTGGGCTGCCCAGACTGGCCAG
>MDTB01124864.1_pt1 | contig 12966 bp, 11 predicted proteins | sample 811161 | NCBI WGS metagenome assembly MDTB01 (sample SAMN05326650, study PRJNA326480) | marine metagenome | isolation source: seawater | place: Mediterranean Sea | collected 2009 | reverse complement strand
GTATGATCTGCTCCTAAAATATTAATTAAATAATTATAATCCCTAGAAATTTTATCCATATGATAAGCAACATCATTTGCAAAATAAGTCCATGAACCATCATTTTTTTGTAAAGCTCTATCTGAATCATCACCAAAAATAGTGGATTTAAATATAAGTCTTTTAGTTTTTACCCAATTTTTATTATCTTCTCCTTTGGGCGGCTCTAAGTAGCCTTCAGTAACTTGATCATTTTTTTTTAGTATATTAACTGCTTTATCAACTAATTTATTTTTTACTAAATGAGCCTCTGAAATAAATTTATCATGTTTTATGCCCAGTTTTAATAAATCGAGTTGTATCATCTCCATTGAATATCTTAACGACTTTTCACTCAATATAGAAAAATGTTTATCAAAATCATCGTATTTTATATCTTCTTCATTAATAATTTTTTTTGCTATTTCCTTTACATACTCACCTGGATATAAATTTTCACTATTAACAAACTTTTCTTTAAATTGAATTTCTCTTATTCTTAAATAAACCGACTTTGTAAAATTATAGATCTGATTTCCATAATCATTAATATAATATTCTTTAGTAATGTTATTTCCATTAAATCTAAGTAAATTTGCTAATACATCTCCAAAAATAGCACCTCTACAATGACCAACGTGCATTGGACCAGTAGGATTAGCTGAAACAAACTCAATATTGTAATTTTTTTTAGTGTTTAATGAACCAAATTTATTTTTATTTTCGAAAATTTTTATAATTATTTTTTGAATATAGCTGTCATCTATATTAATATTTATAAAACCAGGTCCTGCAATATTAACAGATTTAATTTTTTTATTTCCATCTAGTATTAATGATTTTATATTTTTTGAAAGGTCAATTGGGTTTAATTTATTTATTCTTCCTAGAATTAAACCTACATTAGTTGATAAATCACAATTAAAATTTTCTGGTGGAGACTCGACAACAATACCTTTAAAATCATTTAAATTTTTTATGTTAAGCTTATTTTGATTTTTTAAGATTTCTTTTTTTAAATCATCTAAAAATATTTGATAGATATTCATTTTAATTGTTTATAAAGATTAATAGCATATCTGTCTGTCATACCGGCAATAAAATCTGAAACAATACGTTCATATGACATTTTATTTAAAAATTTATTATTAATATATTTTTTTGGATTTTTTCTAATCTTAGAGAATAAAAATTTAATAATCATTTTACCTTGATTTGTTTTTTTTAATACTTCTTTACTAAAATACATATTTTCTTTAAGAAAGATTTTAATAGAGGTATCAAAAAGCTTCATGTTGTCTGAAAAGCAAACAATTTCATTTTTCGCCTTATAAACATCTTTTATACTCTTAATTTTATACCTATATAAATTATTTCTGGTATTTTTAATTATATCTTTTACCATTTCATTTATGATGTCTCTAATTATTTGCCTCAAAAAAAGTTCTTTGTTATTTTTGTTAATTCTTTTTTTATGTTTTTTTATTATATCTGACAATATTGTTATATGTTTTAAATCTTCAACATTAAACAAATTTGATTTTAATCCGTCCTCTAAATCATGGCTATTATATGCTATATCATCTGATATAGAAGATATCTGAGCTTCTAGAGAAGGAGATCTATTGTAAATAATTTTTTTTTTTGAAATAATTTTTACCTAAGATTTTATCATACGCCTCTATATTATTTATTGAGCCATTATGTTTAATTAAACCGTCCAATGTTTCTATTGATAAATTCAATCCATTAAATTCATAATATTTTTTTTCTAATAAAGTAACAATTCTCAATGTCTGAATATTATGATCAAAATTACCATAATTACCCATACATTCATTCAAGGCATCTTCTCCGGCGTGTCCAAAGGGAGTATGCCCTAAATCATGAGCCAGACTTAAAGTTTCACACAAATCTTCGTTAAGCTCAAAAAATTTAGCAAGTGTTCTAGATATTTGAGCTACCTCCAGTGAATGAGTGATTCTGGTTCTATAATGATCACTAGAAGTATTTACAAAAACTTGTGTTTTATGTTTTAATCTTCTAAATGCTGTAGAATGGACAATTCTATCTCGATCTCTCTGAAAAGGTCCTCTAAGTTGGCTTTTTTTTTCATAAAAAAGCCTTCCAGTTGAGTTTTTGGGTACTGACAATTTAGAGTATTTATTTTGTGAATTTTTTTGCATAAAAATTACTTAAATTGTATATTACATTTTTTAAACAGATATGACACAGAAAATTAATTTTACAAACAGCGCACTAGAACATATTGAAAAAATATTATCTGAAAATATTTCAAATAAATACTTTAGAATTGCCGTTAAAGGTGGTGGATGCTCAGGTTTCAAATATAATTTTTCATTTGAAAATAAAATTGATAAAGATGATATTATTTTCAAAAAAACATTAATTGATAAAAATTCATTAGATTTAATTAATGGCTCAACAATTGATTATAAAAAAGAAATGATTGGAAGCTCATTTGTAATCAATAATCCTAAAACATCATCATCCTGTGGTTGTGGTCTGTCTTTTTCAATATAATGAAAATTATATCGTGGAATGTAAATTCAGTAAGAGCGAGACTTGAAAATATTAAAAATTATATAAAAGATTCGAAACCGGATATACTATTCTTACAAGAAATTAAATGTGAAGAAATTAATTTTCCTAAAGATGATTTCTCAAATCTTGGTTTTCAGTCCTATGTGCATGGGCAAAAAAGTTATAATGGGGTAGCTTTTTTATCAAAAATTAAAATATCTAATATTAATGTAGATCTAATAAAAGACAAATTAAAACAATCCAGAATAATTACTGGTGAAATAAAGTTTAAAAATAAGACAATCAAATTAATTAATGTCTATGTTCCAAATGGAAATCCTATAGATACTGAAAAATATATTTATAAAAAGAAATGGCTAGAGTTATTTAATAATAGTATTAAAAATATAATTAAAAAAAACCAAAATATTATAATTTCAGGAGATTTTAATATTATACCAGATGAAAATGATGTTTATGACTATAAACGATATGAAAATGACGCTTTATTTAAATTAGAAATTAGAAAAAAGTATCGTGAACTTATAAATTTTGGATTTAAGGATGTATTTAGACATTATAATAAGAACAAAGAAGAATACACATTTTGGGATTATTTTTCTGGGTCTTGGCAAAAAAAACTATGGAATGAGAATTGATCACTTCTTAGTTACAAATAATATTTTAGAGATTATAAAATCAATTAATATAAATAAAAAACCTCGATCAAAAATCAAGCCTTCTGACCATACACCTATTGAAATGGAAATTATTTAATTCTACCATAGATATCTTCGTATCTGACAATATCAGACTCTTTTAAAATCTTTCCTAATTGTATCTCAATTATTCTCAATGTTTCTTTGAATTTATTTTTAACTCTATGTATTGATTTTTTTGGTATTAAAATATATTGATTTTTTACTTTGGTAAATTTTTTTTTATTTATAGTAATTTCTGCTTTCCCTTTTGTGATTAGCCAATGTTCAGATCTATAAAAATGTTTTTGTAAACTTAGAGATGAATTAGATTTAATAAACATCTCTTTTACTAAAAAACCTTTTCCAACAAATAAGTTTATATATTTTCCCCATGGTTTAAGAAAAATATTTTTCTTCTTGTAGTATTTTTTTTTTTTTGCGTCATACATTTGAGATATTTGCTGCCAACTACCTAAATCTGACCAAGGTATATTAAGTTTAATACCGTAAATTTTTTTCGTTTTTTCTAATATAGCCACATCAAAAGATTTATTTTTATTTTTTGAAAAATATCTTTTATTTAAATAGTGTAAATTTTTAATACGTCTTGACTTTTTTACTGAAGAAAGACAGTTTTTATAAATATTTGGCTGATATTTTTTGAAATTATTTATCAATGATTCTTTTTTTAAAAAAAACATACCAGAATTCCAAAAACTATTTTGTTTCATAATTTTTTTTGCAGTCTTAATTTTTGGTTTTTCAATGAATTTATTTACTTTTCCATTTAAATTTGTTTTAAAATACCCATACTGACTAGATGGATATTTAGGTTTAATTCCAAAAATGAATATATTTTCACTATTTAATTTTTTTTTATTTTTTAAAATATTTTTTTTTAAAATAGAAAATTTATCAATCAAATGATCGGCAGAAAAGTACATTAGTGATTGCTTTTGATCTATTGTGTCTATTAAAGCAGCTGATAATATAGCTGGCGCTGTGTTTTTTTTGCTTGGTTCCAAAACAATTTGATATTTATTGATTTTATTCATTTTTAAATATTTTTTTACTAACCTTAAATATTTTGAATTAGTGCTTATTATAGGATCATCAAATATTGGGCTTTTAATTCTATTTAAAGTTTTTTCTAACAAACACCACCCTCCAAAATCAATAAACTGTTTGGGTGTGTTATATTTTGACTCGGGCCATAGTCTTGAACCTGCTCCACCACACAAAATTACAGGTCTAATTTTCATTTATATATCTGAATATGATTTAACTTCTTTTTTCTTCCCTGGGTGGGTAGCAGCACCTAAATAAGCTGGTCCTACTGTCTGTGCGTACTTCCATAAAGTGCCAGATCCAAATTCTGATTTTTTTGGTTTCCATTTTTTTTTTCTTTTTGACATCTCTTTTTTTGTAAGTCTTACATTAATTGTACCTTTTTTTGCATCAATATCTATTATGTCTCCATTGCGTAAAAGTGCTATTGGTCCTCCTACTGCAGCTTCGGGGCCAACATGGCCGACGCAAAAACCTCTAGTTGCTCCAGAAAATCTACCATCAGTTATTAATGCAACTTTTTCTCCTTTTCCTTGACCATAAATTGCTCCAGTGGTTGACAACATTTCTCTCATTCCTGGTCCACCTTTAGGTCCTTCATATCTTATAATAATTACGTCACCGTCGTTATATTTCTTTTTTTGTACTGCTGTCATAGCATCTTCTTCGTTATCAAAACATCTTGCCTTACCTGAAAATCTTAATTTTTTTAAACCAGCAATTTTAACAATACCTCCATCAGGAGCTAAGTTACCCTTTAAACCAACAACACCTCCGTCTGGTGATAAAGGATTATTAAATTTTCTAAGTACTTTTTGATTTAAATTAAATTTTATATCTTTTAAATTTTCCTTCATTGTTTTTCCAGTCACAGTCAAGCAATCACCATGTATAAATCCACCATCAAATAAAGTTTTAAGCAACATTGGAACGCCGCCTGCTTCCCACATATCTTTTGCTACATATCTGCCTCCAGGTTTTAGATCTGCGAGATAAGGTGTTTTTTTAAAAATTTTTGCAACATCCATCAAATCAAATTTAATACCTATTTCATTTGCTAACGCTGGCAAGTGTAATGCTGCATTAGTTGATCCTCCTGTGGCAGCAACTATAGTTGCTGCATTCTCGAGTGATTTCTTCGTAACTATATCTCTAGGTTTAATATTTTTTTCTAATAAATTCATGACTGTTTTTCCGCTTTCAAAAGCATAATTGTCTCTTTCTTCATATGGAGCAGGTGTTCCTGCTGAGTAAGGTAAAGCTAATCCTATAGCTTCTGAGACACACGCCATTGTATTAGCTGTAAACTGTCCACCACAAGCACCAGCACTTGGGCAAGCTACTAATTCTAAATCTCTTAATTCTTTTGAACTCATTGAACCAGCAGAGTGCTTTCCTACAGCTTCGAAAACATCTACTACAGTTACATCTTTACCTTTGTATTTGCCTGGTAAGATTGAACCTCCGTATATAAAAACACTTGGTACATTTAATCTTAACATAGACATCATTAACCCTGGTAAAGATTTATCACAACCAGCTATTCCCACTAGTGCATCATAGCAGTGTCCTCTTACAGTTAACTCAGCAGAGTCCGCAATAATTTCTCGAGAAATTAATGATGATTTCATACCCTCATGACCCATAGCTATACCATCTGTAACCGTTATTGTGCAAAATTCTCTTGGCGTGCCACCATTTATTTTAACGCCTTTTTTTACTGATTGTGCTTGTCTCATTAAAGCAGTATTACAAGGTGCAGCTTCGTTCCAAGTAGAAACTACTCCAACAAACGGTTTTGCAATATCGCTTTCAGTTTCTCCCATAGCATAATAAAATGATCTATGTGGTGCTCTATCAGGACCTAAAGATGTATGCCTACTTGGCAATTTTTTTTTGTTAAATTTGGACATTATTATTTAATGCTAGATACAATACTTCTTAATTTATTTTCTTCAATGATTAAATCAGCCAATAAGTCTCTATCATTTTGTACAATATGTTTAGGTGCATTCATTAAATAACCTTGGTTCTTGAGCTTATTATCTAGAGAGGTAATTTTTACACTCAAAACATTAATTTTATCTTTAATTTTACTTTTTTGTGACTCTATATCCACATTATTATTAAATTTTAATTTAATTTTTTCCTTCAGAACCAATATTTCTATAGTATTAGTATTTTTATTACTTTCATCAAAAACATTTTCTATTCTACCAACTTGCTTAATTAATTCAGCATAGTTTTTAAATAAATAGAACGACAATTTTGATTTTTTTGAAATGTAAACATCACAATAAAGCTTTGGTGTTATATTAAGTTCAGCTTTTGTAGATCTTATAGCAGATATAATCTCCATTATATCTAATATATCTTTATGGCTTTTATTATGTTTTATTATTTTTTGCAAAACAGGCCACTCACTATGAATTAATGAGGTGTTGAAATGCTTGTCATATTTATTTTTCTTCCAAACGGATTCTGTAAAAAATGGGGTGAATGGATGTAAAATTTTCAAAATATTAGACATCATATAAGATGAAAAGTTTTTTGCTTCATTTATACTACTCTTATTTTTTGAATTAAATACTGGTTTTAAAAATTCTAAGTACCAATCACAATATGAATGCCATATAAATTTGTAAATAACTCTAGTTGCCTCATCAAATCTAAAATCTTCAATGTGCTTAGAAGCCAAATTTTGCATTTTTACAAACTCCATATATATCCATTGATTAATTGGTAATCTAATACTGTTTAATTTAATATTCTTTTTTAAAATGCATTTATTTAATTTTAAAAAATTATTGGCGCTCCATATTTTTGTTATAAAATTTCGATTTCCTATAACTCTATCTTTTGATAGTTTTACATCTCTACCAGGTGATGCCATAGAAATTAATGTATATCTTAAACTATCAGCTCCATAATTTTGTATTAATTCTAAAGGATCTATAACATTTCCTTTAGATTTTGACATTTTTTGTCCTTTCTCATCTCTTACTAATGCGTGGACATAAACTTTTTTAAAAGGTGTAGTTTTTTGAAAATAATTACCCATCATCAACATTCTTGCTACCCAGAAAAAAATAATGTCAAAGCCAGTAACTAAAACTGATGTAGGATAAAATTTTTTAAATTCTTTAGTTTTTTTTGGCCACCCAAATGTTGCAAAAGGCCAAAGTGCTGAAGAAAACCATGTGTCTAAAACATCATCTTCTTGTCTAAGTTTAATTTTCTTTTTATATTTTTTTAATGCCATCTCATTAGCTTTTTTTTCATTTTCGGCTACAAAAATTTCTCCAGATTCTGAGTACCAAGCGGGAATACGATGGCCCCACCAAATTTGCCTTGAAATACACCAGGGCTCAATTTGATTCATCCATTGAAAAAAAGTTTTTTTCCAGTTTTCGGGAAAGAAAGAAGTTTTATTTTGTTTTACTACCTGAATAGGTTTTTTAGATAAATTTTTTGCTTTAACAAACCACTGTTCGGTTAATAGAGGTTCAATAATTGAATTTGATCTATCACCAAAAGGTATTTTGTTGTTTATTGTTTCAATTTTAACTAAATGATTTTCTAATTTGAGTTTATTTATTATCTGTTTTCTTGCATCAAATCTATCTAATCCTATAAATTCATTAAAACCATTTTTATTAATTTTTCCATTTTTTTCAAAAATATTGATTATCTGTAAATTATTTCTTTTTCCTACTATATAATCATTAAAATCATGAGCGGGAGTAATTTTTACAGCACCTGAACCCTGATCTGGATCAGCATAATGATCAGATATAATTTTAATAGTTCTTCCAGAAATTGGTATTTTTACGTTTTTACCGATCAATTTAGTATATCTACTATCAGATGGGTTTACTGCTATAGCAGTATCACCCATCATAGTTTCAGGTCGAGTAGTAGCAATTGTTATCTTTTCAGATGAATTTTCTAGATTATAATTTATAAAAAATAATTGAGACTGCATCTCTTTTTGTACTACCTCTAAATCAGAAATAGCAGTTTGTAATTTAGTATCCCAATTGACCAATTTTTTATCTTTATAAATTAATTTTTTATTATAAAGTTTGACAAATACATAGTTAACTGCTTTAGATAGATCTTCATCCATAGTAAATCTAGTTCTTGACCAGTCACAAGAACATCCGAGTTTCTTAAGTTGATCAATTATAATTTCACCGGACTGTTCTTTCCATTCCCAAATTTTTTCTATAAATTTTTTTCTACCTAGATCATTTTTTTTTATACCTTTTAATTCTAGGTTTCTCTCAACAACAGCTTGAGTAGCTATACCAGCATGATCAGTGCCTGGCTGCCATAATGTCTCAAATCCTTTCATTCTGTAAAATCTAATTAAAACATCTTGCAAGCTATTGTTTAATGCATGTCCCATGTGTAACTTACCAGTAACGTTTGGAGGTGGTATAACTATTGAGTAGGTTTTTTTAGTTTTGCCTACTTTTGGTTTAAAGAGACCTTTTTTATCCCAAAAATTTGAGATTTTTTTTTCTTCCAAAATATGATTATATTTTTTAAAATTCATTAATATCCTAAATAATCTCTTATTAAGTTTATATCAAACGTATAAAAACCTGAAAGAGTTAGATTTTACTTTATTGAAGCTATTAAATGATTTAAATAGTATTTATTGATATACTTAGGCCACGTGGCGGAATGGTTACGCAGAGGATTGCAAATCCTTTTATTCCAGTTCGATTCTGGACGTGGCCTCCAAAAAATTTAGTTGTTTTATATTTTTAAAAATGTATGTTTCAAATATTCCTCGGTAGCTCAGTTGGTAGAGCAGTTGACTGTTAATCAATTGGTCGCAGGTTCGAGTCCTGCCCGAGGAGCCAATTATCCTGTTTTTTCTAATCCTACTGTATTTTTTAAAACCTGAAGTATTTTTTCTTTATGCGTTTTAGATAAAGAATCAAAAGTTTTACTTAAAAACGAGTAATTTAAATCATCAACTTCTGCGTTATCATAATTTAAATCTTTATAGTCTTTATAGTCCTCGAAAAAGTAAGTTATCGGAACTTTTAAAAAACTTGATAATTGCATAACTCTGTTAGAACTTACCCCGTTTGTTCCCTTTTCATACTTTTGTATTTGTTGAAATGTCACGTTTATAGCTTGTGCAACTTTTGTTTGAGTAAGACCTAGCGATAATCTTCTCATTCTTAACTTTTTTCCTAAGTGTATGTTAAAATTTTCTTCCATTTGAACTCCCAATTTTTAAACATTCAACCTTAAAATTACATTTTTGGCAATAGCAAATGTTCATCTTGGGTTAAAAAAAAAGTAACAAAAAAGACCAAAAAAACTCAAATATATTATTGACTCCTGAGTATTTTTTAAGTCTAAAAAACAATTAAAAATTGATTTATCTATATTTTTTAATTCTGTACTCCCAATAACCAGTTTTATCGAATGCTGCTTTTAGCCATAAAAAAGAATTTTCTTCATACCAGATATGTGTATCGAGTTTTTTACTATCTGGAAGAGATTTATCTGAAGACGTAAATCTAAAATGTAATGAGTTGTAATTTTTTTCACCTATTTTTATAATTTCTTTACCTAAAAACTCAACATTTTGAAAAATTATTCTTCCTGATATTGCGCTAATTTGTGCTTTTTTTTTATTATTTCATGATTCCACCAAGTTCCTACAATAAAATCACTAGATCCTTCTCCTTTATAAGACGAACCATCAATTATAAGATTTTTTTTATCTTTTACCGATATATTTACGTATTTATCCTTTTTGTTTTGTTTAGTTTTTGATTTAAAAGAATGAAATGAACCATTTTTATAAAATTCTTCACTTTCAGCGTAATAATTATATAAATTTACACCTAGTTTTGTAATTTTAAATTCTACTATACTTTTTACGTTTAAATCATTTAAATTTCTTTCAAAATTATACTTGTGATATCCTATTAATTTATTATTTCTAAATAGTTCATATTCTAAATAACTAAATTTATCATAATGTTTAATATGTGCACTTACGGCAATTCCAGATAAAACAAAAATTAAAATTGAAAGAAGATATTTTTTCATATAATTAGGGTTATGGAAGATAACATAATTTTAAGTCAAATTGGAAATACACCATTAGTAAGATTAAAACAAGCCTCAGAATTAACTAAGTGTGATATTTATGGAAAAGCAGAATATTTGAACCCTGGAGAGTCTGTTAAAGATAGAGCTGCTCTTTTTATAGTGCAAAATGCGATCAAAACAAAAAAGATTGCTAAAGGAGGGACTATAGTCGAAGGAACAGCGGGTAATACAGGTATTGGACTAGCAATAGTTTGTAAAGAGTATGATTTAAAATTAAAAATTGTTATACCTAAAACACAATCTATTGAAAAAAAAAGAACCCTTAAAGAATTAGGCGCTGAATTGATTGAAGTAGATGCTGTCCCCTACTCTAATCCAAAAAATTATATCAAACAATCTAAAAAAATTGCAGATGACTTATCAAAATTAAATAATAATGGAGTGGTATGGGCTAATCAATTTGATAATATTGTTAATACAGAAGCACACATTAAAACTACTGCTGAAGAAATTTGGAATCAAACTAGTGGCAAAGTTAATGGATTTACTTGTGCGGTAGGAACTGGTGGTACTTTAGCGGGTGTTTCGATAGGTTTGAAAAATAAAAATAAGGATATCAAAATAGCTTTATCTGATCCAATGGGTTCTTCTTTATATTCATATATAAAAAATAAAAAACTTGAGAGTTTTGGAAGTTCAATTACAGAAGGTATAGGAACAGGTAGGATTACAAAAAACTTTGAAAAAGCTATTATAGATGAAGCTTTTCAAACTGATGACACTGAGGCTTTAAATTTAATATTTGACTTAATAAAAAATCAAAAAATTACACTAGGTGGTTCTTCAGGAGTTAATATTGCAGGAGCGATTAAATTAGCTAAACAAATGGGGCCAGGTAATACAATAGTTACAATATTATGTGACAACGGTAAACGATATGCTAGTAAAATCTTTAACAAAGAATTTTTAAAAAATAAAAAACTACCAATTCCTAATTGGTTATAATATCTGACTTAGAAAAAGTTTTGTTCTGTCAGATTTCGGATTATCAAAAAAGTCTTTTGTTTTTGCTTTTTCGATAATACGCCCTTCATCCATAAAAATCATATTGTCTGCTACTTCTTTAGCAAAACCCATTTCATGAGTTACAACTATCATTGTCATACCGCCATTAGCTAAATCAACCATTGCATCTAAAACTTCTTTAATCATCTCAGGGTCTAAAGCAGAAGTTGGTTCATCAAACAACATAATTTTAGGCTCCATACATAAGGCACGAGCTATTGCAGCTCTTTGTTGTTGGCCGCCTGATAGTTGTCCAGGAAATTTTATTGATTGATCATCAATTTGAACTCTTTTTAAATTTTCCATAGCAAGTTCTTCAGCTTTTTTTTTGGGTAGTTTTTTCACCCAAATAGGTGCTAAAGTACAATTATCAAGTATGGATAAATGAGGAAATAAATTAAATTGTTGGAATACCATACCTACTTCTGCTCTTATATTTTCAATGTTTTTTGTATCTTCTGAAATTTCATTTCCATCAACAACAATTTTACCCTCTTGGTGTTCTTCCAATCTATTAATACATCTAATTAAAGTTGATTTGCCAGATCCTGATGGACCACAAATTACTATTTTCTCTTGTTGATTTACTTCAAGACTTACATCCTTTAATGCTTGAAATTTGTCGAACCACTTATTTACATTTTTTAATTCAATTATTTTGTTCATATTATCTTTCTGTACTTAACTTCTTTTCTAAATTTTGACTATATCTGCTCATAGCATAACAAATTATCCAAAAAACTAAACCAGCAAAAACATACCCTTCGATTGCCATTCCAAGCCATTTTGGATTTGTTTTAGCTAAACCTATCATACCAGCCAGTTCTAGCAACCCTACTACAAAAATTAATGGTGTATCTTTTACTAAAGCTAAGAATGTGTTGGCTATTCCTGGAATAACTAATTTTAAAGCCTGTGGTAAAATAACTAACAAGTGCATTTTCCAATATCCCATACCTAAAGATTTAGCAGCATCATATTGACCTCTGGAAAGTGCTTGAAGACCTCCTCTTATTACTTCAGCCATATAAGCAGCTTCGAATAACGTGATTGCAATAATGACCCTCATCAATTTATCCATGTAAGTTCCATCTGGTAAAAACATTGGAAACATAACTGCGGACATAAATAATACAGTAATAAGCGGAACACCTCTCCAAATTTCAATAAATCCTATTGATGAATATCTTATAACTGGAAGCTTAGACCTTCTGCCTAAAGCTAAAAACATACCAATTGGAAAACATAAAATCAATGCAAAGGCAGAAACTATTAAAGTTAAAGAAAGTCCGCCCCAGGCTCCGGTTTCAATCCATTTTAATCCAAAGATACCGCCAGATATTAACTTTATTCCTATTATTGGATAAATAAAAAGCATAAATAAGATTATGTATTTTTTATATTTAGGTGGAACAAAAAAAGCAGCTCCTATCAATGCAAATAGTATAAAAAATGCAGTATTTATCCTCCATTGTTCTGGGTT
>MDTB01040467.1_pt1 | contig 12966 bp, 9 predicted proteins | sample 811161 | NCBI WGS metagenome assembly MDTB01 (sample SAMN05326650, study PRJNA326480) | marine metagenome | isolation source: seawater | place: Mediterranean Sea | collected 2009 | reverse complement strand
GATGTCTCTAAAACGTTGGGAGCCTCTAAAACGTTGCGAGAAGATACGAAAGAAACAAAAGAAGACTTGATATCATTAATTGCTAATTCCTTTTCAGCATCAGTATAATACCTCAAATAACTTTCAAATACGTGTCTTTGGAGGGGATACAATCGTATGTTTTGTTTTGCTTGGTTTTCTTCGTATAAACCTACGAGACTTTTAATAAGTTTAATATTATTAGAGATACTTGATACATTTAAAGATATTAATGGATCATCATCGCCAGAACTTTCTGGAAAATCTTCAATTTGTTTTAATATTCTTCTTTGAATATTCAAAAGAGAATTTTTGATATTCTCCATTTTATATTGAGTTTTTATATACAAAAAGTATATATCTAATGATATTATTGATTATCTTATTGTAAGTTTAAAATATTTTACATAATGACATAAAGATTAGATAGGAATATATTAAAAAATGAGTAAATGTGACCATGGCCGACAGAGAAACAAGTGCATAGAGTGCGGGGGAAGTGCAATCTGCGAGCATGGCCGAGTGAGAAGCCAGTGCAAGGAGTCACCGTGCGGGGGATCTTCAATCTGCGAGCATGGCCGACAGAGAAGCCGATGCAGGGAGTGCGGGGGATCTTCAATCTGCGAGCATGGCCGACGGAGAAATGAGTGCAGGGAGTGCGGGGGATCTTCAATCTGCGAGCATGGCCGAGTGAGAAGGCGGTGCAAGGAGTGCGGGGGATCTGCAGTCTGCCAGCATGGCCGACAGAAAAGCCAGTGCAGGGAGTGCGGAGGATCTTCAATCTGCGAGCATGGCCGACGGAGAAGCCGGTGCAAGGAGTGCGGGGGATCTTCAATCTGCGAGCATGGCCGAGTGAGAAACGACTGCAGGGAGTGCGGGGGATCTTCGATCTGCGAGCACAATAAGATAAAAAGCCGATGCAAAGAATGTGGAGGTTCTTCTTTGTGTAAAGTTCCTTTTTGTGAAACTCGAAGTAATAAAAAATACAATGGATATTGTCTAAGATGTTCCATCTATATGGAACCAGATATCAAGATATGTCGTAATTATAAAACAAAAGAGAAATCCGTTGTTGATCACATTGTATCACATTTTCCAGATTTTCATTGGATTAACGATAAACGAATAGAAGATGGTTGTTCATTAAGAAGACCGGATTTATTACTTGATTTAGGAACACAAGTTATCATTATAGAAGTTGATGAGAATAAACATAACAATTATGATTGTTCTTGTGAAAACAAAAGATTAATGGAGTTGTCTAAGGATTTACAACACAGATCTATGATAATGATCAGGTTCAATCCGGATGGATATATAGATCAAGATGGTAAAAAGATAAAATCTTGTTGGAAACTTAATAAAAAAGGTGTAATGTCTATAATGAAAACTAAACAAGAGGAATGGAACGAAAGATTGAATATTCTTATAGATAACATTCAATATTGGTGTGATAATAAAACATCAAAAACTGTTGAAATTGTTGAACTGTTTTTTGATAATGTTTGAGTAATTTATTTTTCTTCAAGCAATACATTAAGTATAGTCCCGAATGGTATTAGTAAATCTTTTAGATAATTGGATACTCCTAGCATTAATCAAAACAATCGCTACTGTTTTCATTCTGTTACTACAAAAAAGTATTGTCCCTATTGATAATCTTTATCCTACTATTGTCTCAATAGCAGTTGGTATTTTTATGTTCTTTTATCTGATATTCTTTCAACCGATTGAAAATATAAAACAACTTTTTACTGATGGTGCGTGGGATAGGTATATTTGGAAGCTGATGTTGATGACAATCTTGATTGTTATAGGTATATTTAGTGGATATCAATCATTACAAAAGAGTTCAAATCCTGCTTATGTTAGAGCCTTTGTAGGTCTAGAAATACTTATGCTTTTGCTCATAGGTTATCTATTTTTCGGATATGATGTTACATTGTGGAAGTTATTGGGCTGTTTGTTCGTAATAATAGGGGTATTTTTGTTAGTCTTGTGAAATACTTGATAAAATACTGCAGAATTTTTGAAAAAAAATGATATAAAAATATTGTGATATCAAGTAGATATGTATAAATCCTACAATCAGGCAGTTTCCTACCTAAACAATGTCAAAGATGTTTGGGAATTGAAGTCAAAGGTTTCCTTGTTTCTTCTAAAGAACAAATACAACGATATCGAGGATGGACTCACTTACTTTGAGACATTCAATCGACTTCAGAATGAGAACAATTACATGTATAATGACACGTATGAACACTTTTGTGGTAATATTGTCACGAAAGAAGCTTTCACTGATAATTCTCTCAGCTACATTGAGATGCACGCAATTTCAAAGGTAGATGAGAGTGAAGGTGAAAAGAAGAGGCTGTTGGAGCAAACGCGTCTTCAACCGAATAAAAGTGAAATATTCACTTGTATCGGTGAATTGACGGAGAATACAGATGACTACTATGTTCTCACCACATTCATAGACGATCGCACTAGTGCCGAAAAGTTCTTGAACGAATATTGTTCTACGAACCCTTTTGTCAAGACAAAATTGATTGTCAGTGATCTTAATGAAGACGTTCCTTGCTACGTTCTTAGTAAAAACCTCACATCTGATTTGATCAGACCAACACCGGTTTCACTAAGGTCTGTTCTTCGTAACAAGTTTGAAAAAACTGACGAGCAGATTGAGTTTTTCCTCAAAAGGTTTCCAAAAGAATTCAAGCGATTTATCAAGTGGAAAAAGAGAGGTATGAAAGAGCTTACCGGATTGATCTGGGACATTCTGGAATATGCCACACCTTACTTTGCAGGAAAGGAAGAAGAAGAAATTCTTGATCGTTTCCTCAAAAATATTTCATCATCTGAAAACCTAGGTAAATCTAAAAAGAATGGAGAGGTTGGCGAGAGAGGCGAAAGAGGCGAAAGAGGCGAAAGAGGTGAGGTTGGCGAAAAAGGCGAGGTTGTTAATAAGATAATTACAATTTCGGATACTTCATCATCTTCATCATCTTCATCATCTTCATCATCTTCGCTTGTTTCAGATATGGAAAGGTGCAATAAGAGAAGAAGGTTATCCGTTGATCGTTTCACCTTTAGTGACAAGAGCGATCGAATTGATGAAAGCGAGTTGAGCGATGTTGATTACAACAATGAGAAAATCAGTGATACTGACGAGAACTATGATAGTTGTAACGATAGCGATGATGATATCGACAAGGATGCTAAGTTTGAGTATGAAAACGATGATTAGTGAAAAAAAGTTCTAGAACGCTAAAAAATACAAAAAGATTATAGGTTAGTGTGGAGTTAGAGAAATAATCGGGATAGGTTAGTGTTTTAAGATAGGTGTATATTTTACTTATTGATATTGCTTGATAATATTACTTCAAAAGATATACTAGATTAGACTTACGAGTGCTAACCACAACATTTGTAGAACTAATATAGATAGGATCCTCTATGCTACCCTTAGTCTTATACTTCCACATAAGATAACCATCCTCCAGACGAATCTTAAATACCTGCTTACTCAAAGCACCAATATAGATGTAATCTCCTGTCTGTGAAATAGCTGGTGGAGCCACAACATTGCTCCTAAGCGACACCTTCCACCTTATCTTTTTAACCTTCTTTGATAGATCATATGAGATAAGATGGTTATCAGTAGTCGCCACGATGAGACTGTTGTGTTTCTTGTCGTACAAAGGAGCCACATCGCTTGATACGTTCTTAATGATAGGAAGCGTGGATGTCGCAAAGGAATTTTTCTGTTTCTTTACAGTTATCGCCATAATGTTCATATTCGCATCGCATCCATAGAATGTATCCTTGCGGAAACACATATTTCGGTGAAGAATACCATCAAAATCTATGGATGTAAGGAATGAACCGTCAGAGCTGTTAAAGATACGTATTTTTTCCTTCGTAGCAACCCACACGCGGTCTGTGCGTTCGACAGAGGAAGACAGAGAAGGTTCTTCTGGATAAGAGTATATGTGAGGGAATGTGGCGTGAATGCCACCATAATCATCAGTTTTCCACTCTGTATTGCCAGTGTAGATGTTGATAGCGACAAGCCTAGATGAGAACCTTGAAGCCACGATGATCAGGTCTTTGTAGATTACCGGCAAGTCATTGAAAACACCATCACAGATGAATGCCCGCCATTTCATATTTTTGAAGGTGTGGTCATAGCATTTCAGGATATCCTCGCAGTTCAATGTGAAACAGTAAGAGTTCTTGACGCCTATCCAGCGGATCTCTGTCTTACCGATAAAGTGGGTAAGAATTTTGCAAGATTTGTAAAATGGGGCATTGTATGCCGGATACACCGCAATAGATGCCTGGCATTGACACATATATAACAAATTGGTGTCGGGATCAAAGTAAGGAGAAACAGTGAAATGCTGATGGTTTGAGTAGAACTCCCACGACTTATCTACGATTGAATTCCGGGTGTTATGATCACGCGCTGGCTCTAATATCGACGTTTCTACAGAGACATTGCTGAGGATCAGCTTGATCACGTCATCCTGACCAGCTAGGTACTGGATGGGAGATTTTTCGCCCACACGCGGGTGCGTTCCCAGCAAGAATCTGTTGAGGATTTGTGGAATCTTTGTGGCTGGAAGAGCCCGAAGCACCTGAGTAAAGGAGGCATCCACGATCTCATTCAAGATCTCTCTGGCGAAGACGTTGGAACAAGAGGAACGCGTATGCTTATCTGAACCGCACACACCACACACCATTCTTGTGGAGGGATGCAGCGCAGAGAATGGGCAAGCGTGGAATAGGGGAGTAAGAGGCTTTGCGGTAGAGGTTTCAGGTTCCCAGTTCCCAGTACCCTTATTCCCTAAAACCCTTTTTTGATAATTATGATAAAAATAGATGTTAAATAATAAATAAGATACCCTGTTAAATGAATAAAGAGTCTATAACACCTGCTTGTGTAAAAGATACTAAGAAAGATAAATATGTGAGACCAAATGGTTACATAGAAACCTTGAAGGCTTGTAAGTATGACAAAATACCCAAAGAGAAATGTCTAAAATATTATCAAGAAAACAGTGAGAAACTCAGGAGAAACGCTTGTGATCTTTTCCATTCTAACAAAAACAAAGAGATCCTTAAAAATCGAACAGTAAAGGTGATAGAAGATGTAGTGGTTGATCCACGTATCCATATGTTCAACAACATATCTACCTCACTAGGAAAGATCTCTAAACAACAATGCTTAAACCCAAAGAATATGGATATTAATGTTAAAGAAATAGATATCAAGAAAACATTTGGAACTAAGAGTGCATATGGAATGGCATTTCTTGCAAATGTAAATTATTATGATAAAAAAGATACTGATCAAGAAATGGTGGCTGTTAAAATAATGCCATATAATTCTAAGAACTTGACAGAATTAAAGATATTAGATAAGGCAACTGATATAATATTGGATGGTAAAACAATCCACTTCCCTATTTTATATAAAACACTCGAATGTCCTGTAAAATTTAAAACAAGGATGAATGAAGAGTTTTTGCCTGAACTTCTAAAAAAACAAGAATATTTTATGGTTATCAATGAACTCGCTAAAGGTGATCTAAAGATGTTCTTGAATGACAAAACAAGAGTTCAAAACACCGATCTTATGCGCAATACTATCAGCCAGATATATCTCAGTATTGCCATGTTCCACCAGATGATAGGTATGAACCACCTTGACGCACATTGGGGTAATTTCTTGTATCATGAAGTAAATCCTGGAGGTGTATTCCATTACAAGATAGGTGGAAAGGATGTGTATATACCTAACATGGGATATATGTGGGTCATATGGGACTTTGGTTTTGCGAAGGATATTGAAAATAATAATTTATTATTCAAAGACTACATAAGAATATCTCATGCGTTTTTACCAACAAGTAGATCTGGATGGTTGCCTAATAATAGAGGTATAGATCCGGATTTTGTTGAAGAAGTGTTAGATATGGTTATTCCTATGCTGGATAAAACAATTAAGATGAATGATCTAAATGTTATAAGATCAATGTTGAAGAATATCCATCCGAATGTGAAAAAAACAAAAAACTTACAGATTGTAAATGAAGGGAAACCTATGGTAATCTCTAAGGATTAAGGTAAATTATACAGTTTGTTTTTGAGAACTATTTTAGCACTTTCTAATTCTTTATATATCTTATTGTATTCACAATATAACTTTTGAACAATTGAACAATTATTAGATATTTTATTTATTCTTGTTTTTATAAATGTAATTAAAGTATCATTTAGATTGTTATTCTTAACGAATATAATAATCAAATTCAATATGAATCGGTATTCTTCTTGAAATAAGTTGAGTAAAATTTTAAAAAAATATAATTTTTCATTTATCAGTTTTTGTTCATATCTTTTATTTTGAATTTCATTATATATTTGATTTTTCAGATTAAAATTCATATATTATAATATATATCGTATTTTAAATTTTCAACGGTGTAAAGATAAATGAATGTGATTGATCTTACGAAAGACACAATTGAATGGATAAAAACAGTGGAAGATTGTGGTAATACAGAGAAAAACATAAATAGTGATATGGCTGGTGAAATAAGTAATGGTTTTAGAGAAAGTTTGTTAGAGCATTTGGGATATACCAGTAAAAACTTAGATAAATGGTTGAAAAAAACTAAAATTAACAAGAAGATCTTAAAAAAGATTAGAGATTTTATTAAGAAATGGGTTGATGATTTTGAAGATATAAAGAGAGTAAAAAAGGAATTGACCGGATATCACGATGAATTAGATGAATATGTGTCATCATTGCGAGAACGATCTATGAATAATATGTCTTTTGATCACGATCTTGACATTCTAAGGAATAGAATCAACAAAACAATAGATGATATTGTGGGATGTGGTAAGGTATATAGAGAGATGTTAAAGGAAAGAGAGTTGAAAAACAGGAAAAAGAAGTCAAGAAGAAAACAATTTATTATGGGTGGCGGAAGAGAGAATAGTTGTGAGTATGAGTGTATGGAAGAAGATATTCCTAAGGAGTTTATTTGTTCTATATCACTAGATGTTATGAAAGATCCAGTGATCGCTAGTGATGGACACACATATGAAAGAACATCTTTGGAGAGACTTTTTGAGTTTGATACACCTAAAAGTCCAATTACTCGTGAATACCTAGATAAATGGATGATTGTTCCTAATTACAATCTAAAAAAATTGATCAATGATTACGTTTAACTTCAACTTTAACTTTATACACTATTGGCTTGTTTTGAGGATCGTTTAGATTTATTCATTTTATTGGATAGAGGAGTGGAATTTGCTTTTTCTTTATGATTGTTTTTGTTTGTTTTTGAAATGTTTTTAGAATTTGAAATGTTTTTAGAGTTTGAAGATGCAACATATAGATCATAAACATGTAAAATACTACCTTCCTGACAATGATTTGCACCTATGTAATCTGCATATTCCGTATCATAAACATTTTTATGAGATGCACTATACTTGATTGTTTTTTCTTTTTTGATTACAAAAACTTTATTACCTGCTTCCGCCTTTTTGTACAGATCAAACAGGTATTCATAGTATATATAGATATTTCCAGACATTGTTGATAGTTTTATGTAAGGTGTATTCCTATACACATTAGAAAAATTTGCTTTTTCACATTCATAAAACCAATTATCATTCATATCCTTGATAAGGAATAAGATATATTCAAGATTGAAAAGTGAAATATTCATACGATCATTACCATTCGTAATATCGACTATTGCTATATTATCCTTTCCGCGAATATGATCATTAACAGATACTTCTTCCCTTTCAATAGGATCATATCCATTTGTGATATTAGCTCCGTGTCCTATATCAATTGTACTGATTTTACGTTGAGGGATGAAATTATAGTAAATTCTAATATAAGATAAAATCAAATTAAATTTTGATTTTTGTTTAGTGGTTCTTTTAATGAACTCGTTTGTTATATTTACGTATATTTCATTGTTATCTTTGTTCTTTAGATAACCTAGTAATTTTTTAGCATATATCATAAATTTTTCATTTGTAAATCCAAAGTATAATTGTAGATTGTAATCTAATTCTGTGAAAGTATATTTTTTGAACGCAGCAACAAAACTATATATAACACGCAGTGTGTGTTCTAATTGATATTCTTGTTTAGTAATCTCATAATATCCTAAACTATTCTTGGGTAATACTGTTATGTATCCTTTAGATCCTGCACGATAGTCTGTAAGAAAATCATAAAATATTGGTTGAATTGTTTCATCTATGAAATCTGTTAAAAACATATGTATCAACTTGATCACTAACCATTTTTCAAGTTTTTCTTTTGTTGGATCCTTTATTTTGCTGGTTTTGTTTTTAGTTTTTAACTCTAATGGTGTTTTGGGGTTAATCAAAATGGTGAAACCACGATCTATGTATTTATCAATCCTGTTCTGAATAAACATATTTTTATCAATTATGTATGAGTTGATGTATTCATTACGTAGATGACCTTTCATATGTTTTATACCCTTCGGATCACTTGTTTTCACTTTACGACCATCATACCATATCTCACAGAATGTTAGATCAAAGTTAGTAACAACATCAGTTAGTTTTCTGTCATCATTCACAACAATGATATCAAGTTTTATAAGACTCCAATTATTTTCTCTTTCCACTGTATCAAGTTCCCCCCTAATCTTGAACTTTATTCCATTTTTGTAAAAGAATGATTTATCATATTCCTGAGTCAATATTGGCGAATTCGTGTAGTTATGATGATAATTACTGTAATACATAGAGAAATCATATGTGGTGTTGTTTATGAGTTCTTCTAAGAAACTATTGAGGTTTCTAGCATTGATATACACATCTATATCTTGAGGATCGAATGTGTTATTGTTTTTCTCTGGTATATACTTGTGTAAAACATAACTACCTGATATAATCGCATTGTGTTTATAAAGTGTTTTAGATAAGTCTCCATATACGGATAGAGCTTCTTTGATTGGTTTAGGATCCATATTATATATATGTATGTTTTACTTTTTGTAAAACATTGAAGTAAAAATAATGAAATATGTTATGTTTTTTAGAAAAATTAGTCTTTTATGTGGTTAGATTTATGCGGATATCTCTCCATTACCTAGTGAGTACCTTGTGATCCTCGAACCATCTAAGATGGTGTTATAAACCCTGAAATCTTCTAGGATCATCGCATAATTTGTGATAGAAGCACCGTGAAGCGTGTTGTCAGCGATCTTGATCTCATTATGGTTAGTTCCATTAGGGTTGATTGTTTCATTTGTGATAGTGGTATCTTTTAGTATCCCATCAATATACATAGATATTGTGGTATTTCCGACGCTAGTGCTGATGGTAAGAACAATCGTGTGCCAGCTATTGACAAAACTATCGTTTGTGCCAGTGAAGGTGTAAGAGGATATATCACTGGTGCTCGGTTCAGCCCTTGTGGATACAGTGTCATTCGTCAATTCTACCACGATATTCCCGAGTGTGAATAGGTGATATTTGCCCACTGAACCTAGATAACATTTAATACCCACTGTATGTTGGTTGGAAACGATGTTGTATGGAGCAGTGATGTATTGACTCTGGTCTTCAAACAGAGAAGCCATACTGTGGTTCGCTATAAGTGCATACTTATTTCTATAAGGGTTATTGAGGATCGCATTATATAGTGTATGATCTGATTTAGGTTTAGAGATACCATTGGTTCCATTTTGAACTGTTCCTACAATTAATCCGCCGCTGCTGCTACTTACACTGTTTTGTATGCTCTGGCTGTTGAAGTCTTGAAGTCTGAACCACACTTGGAGATCTGTAAAGTCTTCACCGCGGATCTTAGAGTTTGCAGGATCCTGGATACCATTTAACATATTGTCTAATGTGGTTGCGCTAATAGCTGTGTTGAAAACCTTAAAGTCCTCAAAAGTGAAATTCCCACTCTGTTTTGTGTCAGTAGGTGCTGAGCCCACTCGGAACTCTAGAGAATTATTTGTATTGAAATCAATATCCTTGAAAGGAACACCCACAATAGTATCAGTGAAGTTTGTGTTGTTTGTTATTGTAGAAAGTGAGTTATACTTAGCATATGATACGGAGACGGCAGTTTTACCCTTGATAACCTCAACAGTGGTGTTATACAGATATAACGCATTCGGAACGATATCTTCTGTTAGATCAAAGGTGAATGTGAGTGCGTTGGTATCATTTACATTCACCGTGGAATTGAACACAACCTCTATCTGCTGTGTTGAAGTATCTGGGGTAGTAGGTGTCCTTATAGTCATAATCGGTGTAATTGTTTCATTAGTGCCTGAACCTTGTTTCACGTTCAAACTGACATCCGTTGTAGTGCTCTGGCTGATATCAGTAGTTTTGATATCCTTGAAGTATGAGAAGGTCATACTCATCTTGTAGAATTTGTCAATGAATAATGTGCTGGGTGAAGAAGAATTATATACCATGTTGTCAGGGTTGCTATTGATCCTCATCTGGGAGATTGATCCAGTTACAAGACGGTAGATATCTGGTTGAGAGATGGGAGTGTTGTATATATTCGCCGAAGTGATCAGGTTATTTGTAGTGTATGTGGCTTCGCCACCGATCTCTAACGAGATGGGGAATGAATTGTGGCGGATATCATACGGTGATACATTGCTTCCTGGGAGTGGGATAATAATACTCTGGTGGATGTAGGATGTTTCCGATCCGTTGAAAGATTGATCATAGATACCTAGAGAAAGACTGATATGATCTTCATAATACCCAGCATTAACCACATATGTTAGTTCTGAATTGGTGGAGAAGTTTGTGAAAGATGAAACCGTCATTGGAGCTTTCAATGTGTGTGTGTTTTTATCTTTCAGGATATTGAACTCAACTGTAAGGAAACCATCATTTGCCACGTAGATATTGAGGATAGGAGATGTGAATACTGAAGTATCGCTATGGTAAATCTTAATGTGGTTCTCATTAGTTGAAGAAGACTCATTGTATGGAATATTGTATATAGCACAGATGTTAAACTCATTGTAGAATGTAGAAAGGAGTGAGTATGAGTTATCCACTTTGAAGAAATTAGCCCCTAGTGTTGTTGAACTGTTAATATTCCACTCATAAGCATAGGGTGAAACGGTTCCAGTGATCATAGTTATTGATTCTTTTGTTGTTCCTATTACTCCACCAGGTTTCAGTTCATTGATAACATTTACATCGTTGGTACCTTTTGTAAGATTATAGTAGTAGGAGCCAATCATATTGATGCTAAAGTTTGACAATGTGGCAGAGGTTATGTCCTGGATATGATCAGCACCTATACGGAAATGACCAGTCTTAGGCAGTTTTCCAATACGTTTTACAGTGTATTCATCGGATGTTCCATAGATACGGAGATCATTTAGAGAGAACGGGTCGAGGTTCATATTGGCATAACTAGCACTGTATTGTTTTGTACCTACAACAAGTTCAGCGTTTGTAGAGGCGGTGAGTGTTCCTGTTCCGGTAGCTATCTCTTCACCATTGATGTATAGTTTGATGGTTCCAGTGGTATATGTGATAGCATAGTGAGCCCACGAGGATGTATCTGAGATACTTTGTGATATACCATTGGTTGCTGTTCCAATATCAACTTTGAGGAATTGTGAGGATGTATTAGGATAATCAAGATGGATCTTGAGATCTCCTAAAGCGATAACATCTTTATCAAATCGTGAAAGATCCCTCATCCAGAAAGCGATGGTCAGGTCGGTGATAGAAGATGTATCCATAGTGGTAGTAAGATAAGCATCATCGGTCGCGTTTGTATCAAGGATCATCCCTGACCACGTGTAGCTGTATGGTGATATGTATCCGTCGGATGTTTGTTGAATCGCTAGGGGTTGATCAGCAGATCTATAACGGATAAGTGCTACACCGGAGTTTCCATCGTTATTAGGGATACCACCATAGCCGAAACCGGAGGGCTGGATGCTATCTGATGAACTTCCACCCTTGCCATACTCAATGTTTGTTCCTAAATCTGGGACGAGTGAATAGGTGATACCTTGACCACCGTTTTGACCTGATGCTGGACCACCAGCTCCTCCTCCTGAACCAGCAACTTGGGTGACAGACGATTTAGGGAAACGGACGATAACTACTCCTGATCCACCTGCACCACCGTTACCATGATCACCACCTCCACCAGCTCCACCAGAACCAGTATGTGCTGTTCCTGCTGTTCCATTACCAGTAGTTTGTCCGTTACCTCCTATTCCAGAACCACCTGTCCCTGAACTACCTGTTGAATTATGACCACCACCACCACCTCCAGCATAAAATGTAAATGTCCCAGTAATATTTATTTGTAATCCATCACCACCATGTGAAGGTTTACTTGTGTCATTTTGATCATATCCTGTACTACCAGCACCACCACCACCTCCAGCACCAGCTGCACCGATAACACCTAAACCACCTAAATTACCTTGTCCATCAACACTACTCACATTTGTACTTCTTGAACTTATACCTGTTCCTTCTCCACCAGAAGAACCACCACTTCCTGGAGGTGGTTTTGGAGAATATCCTGAACCTCCACCACCACCGCCAACTGCTTCTAAATTATAAAATAATGAATTATAACCATTACCACCAGCGGAACCATTATTTTGTGTAGTAGCATTAGCCCCTTTTCCTACTTTTATAACATATGAATTGGCTGATAGATTTACATCTGTATTATATATTAATCCTCCTGCACCACCTCCACCTGCATCTGTTTTTCCACCTGCACCACCACCCCCAACAACCAACACATCACATTCAACACTTCCACTATTACCACTGAAGTCTAGTTGGTAATATGTTTGATCTTGATTAGTATCAGGTGTGTTATCATCAGTACCGTCATAAATAAAG
>MDTB01163895.1_pt1 | contig 12967 bp, 19 predicted proteins | sample 811161 | NCBI WGS metagenome assembly MDTB01 (sample SAMN05326650, study PRJNA326480) | marine metagenome | isolation source: seawater | place: Mediterranean Sea | collected 2009 | reverse complement strand
TGTAACAGATTATGTTTAAATATTTAAATATAAATTAACAAAAGAGGGAAATAATGAAAAAAACTTTTAAAGTTTTATTAGGAGCAGCAGTATTAGTTACTGAAGTTTTTGCTCTAGCTTTACCGATTTTAACAACATCAGTAAAAGCTGACGGGCACCCAATTCAAGCGATTACACACGCAGGCTTCGGTGGTGGTACTGACGTTACTACAAGAATGATGCTTTTAAGAACTAGAAGATATCTTAAGCAAGACATGCAATTAGTAAATAAAAAAGGTGGTGGTGGTGCAGCATCTATGGATTACATGATGACATTACCAGCAGATGGTCAACACACTTTAACTTGGACAACAGGTCATGCGGTTTCAATGGCTCTAGGAAAAACAAAAGTTAAGTTAAGTGACATGCAACCTTTAGCAAGAGGAACTGATGATCCTCAATTGTTTGTAGTTAATTGTAAAAATGATATCAAAGATGCTAAGAAATTTATTAGCGCACAAAAATCAAAATCACTTAAATACGGAACAACTCACGTTGGTGGTATTGATGATGTAAGTGCAATAGCTTTTACTAAAAAAGGTAAATTAACTGATCCAACAATTGTAGCTTACAAAGGTGTAGCACCAATTAAAACAAATTTAATCAAAGGTGATATAGATGTAGGTGTTTTAAATTTAGGTGAAGCAGTTACTGAAATAGAAGACGGAACATTATGTGTTTCAGTTGTTCTAGCTAGCAAAAGAATGGACAAATTAAACAATGTTCCAACAGCAACTGAACTTGGTATTCCAGTTGTTCTTTCAACAGTTAGAGGATTCGTAACTAGAAAAGGTGTACCTGCAGACAGAAAGAAACAATTAGAAGATGCTATGATTAAAGCTATGGAACATAAATATTTCCAAAGTTTTTTAACTGACATTGGACTAGATTCTACTAGTGTTGTAGGTGCTGACGAGTGGGGCAAACAAATGGAAGTTATGTTAGCAGAAATGACAGCTCAACTTAAAGCTTTGGGTTACATTAACTAATTATAATTCGTACATTTTTTTAAATGAATAATGTACAAAGAAAAAAAAGGGCAAACAAAAAAAGTTTGCCCTTTTTTGTTAGAGACGCTTTTAGAGTTTGTTTTGTAATTATCTTTATTTCTACAATTTTACTAATCACAACTTTTTCATTTGATATTGTTCCTCCAATTTTAAATAGAGGCATTCAACCTGTTACATTTCCAAAAGGATTATTAATATTAATAATATCCCTTACAGTAATTGTTTATTATTTATCTTTAAAAAATCCTTGGAAAATAGAAAAAAAATTACCAAAAGCTTTTTTTGTAACTCTTTTTAACTTTGTTTTATTTGTCATAATTTCAAAATTCTTAGATTTCTTTTTAGCAATTTCAGTTTTATCAGTATTTGTTTCTTATTATTGGGGAGAAAGAAGAATTTTATACTTAATAATGGTTAGTATAATTTTTCCAATAATAGTATTTATTTTTTTTGAAACAATATTAGGTTTAAGGTTTCCAGCAGGAATAATTACAAATTTATATTATTATTAATATGGAAAATTTATCATTAATGTTGGCACCTTTATTTAGCTCTAAATTATTGATAGTTTTATTTTTTGGAACTCTATTTGGTTTGATTCTTGGAGTATTGCCCGGACTTGGACCTACTACTGGAGGAGCATTAATTTTACCATTTACTATGACTTTAGATCCTTTATCTGCAATTGTTCTTTTAACTTCAATATATTGTGCAGGTACTTATGGAGGAGCTATTACAGCTGTGTTAATTAATACACCAGGAACACCAGCTGCGGCAGCAACTTGTTTAGATGGATATCCATTAGCCCAAAAAGGCGAAGCTGGTAGGGCTTTAGGTATGGCAACAGTTTCAAGTGTTGTTGGTGGTATTTTTAGTGTTATAGTTTTAGTTTTTTTTGCACCATTTCTTGCAAAACTAGCTTATGAATTTGGACAACCAGAATATTTTGCGTTAGCTATATTTGGTTTAACAATGCTTGCATCTATTGGAGATGGCAGTCCAATAAAAAATTTAATTGCCGGTGCTTTTGGAATTCTAATCTCTACAGTTGGTAAAGATTTTATGACATCTATAGATAGATTTACTTATGGAATTAATGAATTATCAGAAGGTATTGGATTCATTCCAGTAGTAGTTGGTTTATTTGCTATGAGTGAGATGTTAATTCAGTCTACTTTATTAAATCAAATATTCAAAAGGGTAGCGCTTAAGGCAGTAAAATTACCTTCATTAAATGACTATAAATCGACTTGGAAAACAATTTTTAGATCATCAGGCATTGGATCCTTTATCGGAGTTTTGCCGGCAGAAGGAGGTACAGTTGCCTCTTTAATAGGATATTCTGAAGCAAAAAGATGGTCAAAAAAACCTAATGAATTTGGTAAAGGATCAATAGAAGGCATAGCTGGAGCCGAAGCTGCAAATAATGCTGCTACGGGTGGAGCAATGGTACCAACTCTTGCACTTGGAATTCCTGGAAGTGCTACTACAGCAGTAATATTAACAGGATTAATAATTCATGGAGTTAGACCAGGTCCTGATCTTTTTAGAGAACAACCAGAATTTCTTTATGGAATATTTGGTGCAATGTTGATTGCTAACATTATGTTTTTTATTCTAGGATTTTTTGGTGCAAAAATTTTTGCAAGAATTACCCTAGTTCCAAATAAACTTTTATGGCCAATGATATTTGCAGTTTCTGTTTGTGGAACTTATTCATTAAGTCAGTCTATGCTAGATGTATGGATAATGCTTTTATTCGGAGCAATAGGTTTTTTTATGCGAAGATATGGTTTTTCTGTTGTGCCAGTGATTATAGGTTTAATTTTAGGTGAATTAGTAGAAGGCACATTAAGGCAATCAATTGTAATTTTTGATGGAAATTGGTTATTATTTTTTACACGCCCAATAGCTCTAACATTTTTTATTTTATCTTTAATTGCTTTAATTTTTCCTTTATTAAAGAACAAAAAAACATAATGATAAATTTTGATTTAAATAAAAGAGTCGCAATAGTCACAGGTGGAGCTCAAGGCTTTGGTTTAGCGATTACTGAAAGATTTATAAAATCTGGTGCTAAAGTTATTATATGGGATATTGATGAAGACGAGGCAAAAAAAGCTATAAGTAAAATTAATTCAGAAAATTGTTCTTCCCAAAAAGTAGATGTAACTAATTTTAAAGATATTCAGGACAACTTAAATAAAACTGAAAAAAAATTTGGAAAGATAGATATATTTATAAATAATGCTGGAATGACAGGAATGAATGCAAAAGTATGGGACTATCCAGTTGATGAATGGAAAAAAGTTATAGATTTGGATTTAAATTCAATATTTTATTGTTGTAAGGCTGTAGTTCCAATAATGATTAAAAATAATTATGGAAGAATAATTAATATTTCATCGATTGCAGGTAAAGAAGGAAATCCAAATGCAAGTGCTTATAGTACTGCAAAAGCAGCTGTAATTGGATTAACCAAATCTTTAGGTAAAGAATTAGCAGATAAAAATATTGCAGTTAATTGTGTAACACCTGCGGCAGCTAAAACTAGAATATTTGATCAGATGACACAAGAACATATAGACTATATGTTATCAAAAATACCTAGGAATAGATTTGCAAAAGTAAATGAATTAGCTTCACTTGTTTCTTGGCTGGCAAGTGAAGAAAATTCTTTTTCTACAGCTGCAGTTTTTGATTTAAGTGGAGGGCGAGCAACTTATTAGTAAAAAAATGACAAAAAAAAATCCAAAAAATAATTATATTTCATCAAAGTTTGCCAAAAAAGGAATATTTTATTACTACACATTCTTTTGGATAATATTAATTACTTATTTATTTTTTAAATGATTTGTGAAAGATTAAAAAAAAGTCAATTTAATAGAAAGGATATATATGAAATTATTAAGGGTGGGTTCAAAAGGTAAAGAGAAGCCAGCAGTATTAGATAAAAAAAACAAAATTAGAGATATAAGTTCTCTTGTAAAAGATTTAGATCCAGAAAATTTAAACTTTGAAACAATTAATAAAATAAGTGATGCTGATTTTGAAAAATTACCAGAATTGTCTGCTTCAGAAAGAATAGGATCTTGTATAACAAAACCTGGAAAGTTTATTGGTATAGGGTTGAATTATTCAGATCATGCCGCTGAAACTGGTGCGAAACCTCCATCCGAACCAATAGTTTTTATGAAAGCAACAAGTTCAATTAATGGACCGAATGATGATATTGAAATATCTAAAAATTCTAAAAAATTAGACTGGGAAGTCGAACTAGGAATTGTAATTGGCAAAGACTTAAAAAATATTTCTGAAAATGAATCACAAAATTACATATTAGGATATTGTTTGGTAAACGATATTAGTGAAAGAGAATGGCAAATAGAAAAAATGGGACAGTGGGTAAAAGGAAAGTCACATGATACATATGGACCGATAGGTCCTTATTTGGTTACAAAAGATGAGATTACTGATGTTAATAATTTAAATTTAAGTTTAGATTTAAATGGTAAAAGAATGCAAACTGGCAATTCAAAAACAATGATATTTAATGCTTTTTATTTAGTGTCATATCTTAGCAAGTTTATGTCGTTACAAGCTGGAGATATAATAACTACAGGAACTCCTCCAGGAGTAGGCATGGGAATGAAACCTCAAGTATTTTTAAAAGCTGGTGATAAAATGAGATTATCAATTGATAATTTGGGTGAACAAAATTCAAAAGTTGTTTCTGAATAACTTGATAATAAAAACATCAAAACCTAAATCTATTTGGAGAGCTAATACAATATTAGGAGAAGGAACTTTGTGGGTACCTTCACACAATTCAATTTACTTTGTTGATATTAAAAAAAAGAATATTTTGTCATTAAATATAATATCAAATAAAAGAAAGATTTTTAAATTAGATAAAGAGATTGGTTTCATTGTACATGTTAAAAATAATATTTTTTTACTTGGTTTAAAATCAGAAATTAGAATTATTAATTTAAAGAATAAAAAAATTTTAAAATCAATTAAAATTGAAGTTGATAAACCTTTTAATAGAATAAATGATGGTAAAACAGATCTTAAAGGAAGAGTTTGGTTTGGTACTATGGATAATTCTGAAAGAAAGGTTAAGAATGGATCTTTATATTGTTTAGATAAAAAATTAAATCTTAATGAAGTAGATAAAAAATATTATACAACCAATGGACCTATATTTATTAATGATGATACATTTTTACATACCGACAGTGGTTTAAGAATAGTTTATAAAATCAAAATTAATAAAAAATTCAAGATTATAAAAAAAAATAAGTTTTTAAAATTCTCTAAAAAAGAAGGTTCACCTGACGGAATGACAATAGATAGTAAAAAAAATATCTGGATATGCCATTATGGCGGTGCATGTATTTCAGTTTTTAACTTAAAAGGAAAAAGAATTCATAAGATCAATTTACCAGCAAAAAATATTACTAATTGTACTTTTGGAGGAGTCAATAAAAATGAAATTTTTATAACAACAGCTTTAAAAGGAATGAAAAAAAGTGAAATTAAAAAATTCAAATATTCTGGTTCTTTACTTAATATTAAAACAAATATAAAAGGTCTAATTTCTAAACCATTTAATATTTTAAGATGATTGAATATTTGATTTCTTTTGGCGCTGGACTTGTTAGTTTTTTATCTCCATGTGTTTTACCTTTAATACCAGGGTATATTTCATTTATTTCTGGACAATCATTGAATGAATTAATAGAAAATAAAAAAAATAAATTTTTTACCACTAATATTATTTTCTTTAGGTTTTTCATTTGTATTTATTGTTTTTGGTGCAACAGCATCAATACTTGGAAAATTTTTATTACAAAATTCAGATCAATTAAGAATTTTAGCCGGTATAATTATCATTATTTTTTCTTTATATTTGTTAGATATATTGAAAATTAATTTTTTAAATGTAGAAAAAAAATTTTACACAAAAAAATCAAACAATATATGGTTTTCATTTGTTGTAGGTATGGCTTTTGGTTTTGGTTGGACACCTTGTATAGGACCGATATTAGGATCAATTCTTGCTCTCGCTTCTACTGAAGAAACTATTTCAAGAGCAATATTACTTTTAATATTTTATTCTCTAGGTTTATCAATTCCATTTATTTTATCAGGATTTCTAATGCAAAAGTTTTTAATTTTTTCTAAAAACTTTAAAAAAAATATAGTTTTAGTTTCAAAAACAGGAGGTTCAATATTATTAATTACAGGAATCTTAATTTTAACAAACCAATTACAAGTTTTAGGGTTTTATATTTTAAATTTATTTCCGTTTCTACAAAATTTTGGTTAATAATAATTGATATATATGAAAATTTATCAAATAGACTCAAGCGCAAGAAAAGAGGGTTCTACCTCAAGAGAGCTCGCAAAAAAATTATTAAACCGTATTAAAAAAATAGGAGATGAAATTATCTACAGAGACCTAGATGATGAAATGCTTTTTGTTTCAGGTCTAACAGAGTCAGGAATGAAAATACCTGAGAAAGAACAAACTTCAGAACATAAAAAGATGTTTGAATTATCTGATAAACTTGTCGTTGAATTAAAAGAAAGCGATGTAATAATAATTTCAGCCCCAATATATAATTTTGGACCACCTGCAACATTAAAGGCGTGGTCTGATTTAGCCGCTAGAGTTAAAGAAACTTTTGAATATACTAAAGACGGTAATAGAGTGGGACTTTTAAAAGATAAACATGTTTATCTTGTTATCACTTCAGGAGGCACTAAAGTCCATAGCAAAGAAGATTTTCTTACACCTTGGTTAATTCATGTTCTTAATTTCTTTGGAATTAAAAAAATAGATATTATCGCCGCAGATCAAATGGCTTTAGATTATGAAGGTTCAATTAAAAAAGCTGAGGAGAAAATAAACAAGTTAACCTAAATTATTTTTTACTTGGTTTATTAAAAACTATCAACATCACTCCAACAATTATTATAGCTCCACCAAAAAATAATTCCTTAGTTGGCTCCTCACCTAAAAGAAAAATTGCAGCCAATAATCCTGTAGGAGGTATACCCATGGTAACTATAGGTAAAACTTTATATAAGGGATTATTTTTTAAAACATAATAAAAACATCCATAAGTTATAGGCTGCATTATAAATCCTAAATACAATGCAATCATCCAGCTTTCAAAACTTGCATTTTTAAAATAGTTAATTGTATTACCATCAAAAATTGCTGAGAGTCCTATTAAAATTGGACCTGAAAATAAACCCAGCCAAGCCACTAACGTTAATGGATTTATTTCTTTGCTTAAAGGTTTTACCAAAACTTGACCTAACGCCCAAATAGCTGATCCTAAAATTGTTAAACCTACACCAAAAAATTTTCCATCTAAATTAGGTGAACCAGTTAAAATATAAACACCAACAAAAGCTATACTTATTCCTACTAAACTTCTTACAGTTGGCTTTTCTCTAAGCATAAAATATGCGAAAACAACTCCAAATGGGACTTCTGTTTGAACAAGTAACACAGCAGCGGATGCATCTATTAAACTTAAACCAGTATAAGTAATACTGTACTGCAACGTATTTGCTATTAGAGATACAATAAATATTTTCTTAAGAAAGCCACGTGGTATTGGAAACCACCAAATTAGCATTGATGCCACAAAAGTAAATCTCAAACCCATTAATAAAAAAGGAGGCAACTCCTCCATGGCTGGTTTAGCAATAACAAAACCAAATCCTAAAAAAATTGGAACTAACGCTGCAATCAATGAGTCGCGGAGCGTCAAATTTTAAATTTTCTTTTTAAATGTCTTAATTTACCTTCAGTACTATCAAAATCGATATAACAACCCTGTAAAAATCTATTTCCTTCATTCGGATCAAACTTTGTTCTTCCATGTAATATTCTGTGGTTATCCATTAATATAAGATCTTTTGGTGACAACCTAAATTCTATCCTATTTTTTTTAGAATTATATAAATCAGATAATTTTTTCCTCGATTTATAAAATAAGTCTAGCTTATCTTTTTTCAAAATAGGAACATAATCTAATCTTGGACTAAATCTTACTTGTTTAAAATTTTTTTCATCGTCTAAATGAATTAATTCTGACCAATCTTCTAAAACTACGTCTTTATCAATAAATCTAAATCTTACTTTTACTTCAGTTAAAACTTTATATGCTTCAGGGTCTTCTATTTTTAATTTTTCAGAAACAGTGTATCCATCAACTAAAGTTGAACAACCTCCACTTACTTCATTTTCAATGCAATGTAATATTTGAATGCAAGGAACTGGATTTCTATAAGGATTATCAGTATGAGGACTTAAAGGTAAAGTTGTATATGCTAAATCATTAGGGTTCGATTTAGATTTAACATTAAAATGTTCACCAAAATTAGTTCTTCTAACACTTCCAATAGAATTAGCGAACTCTACAATATAATTATTTTCAGTCGGTACATTTTTTACTATTACAAAGCCATACTCGTAAAAAGAAGTTAATAAATCGTACATTTCTTTAGACTCGTAAAAATCTTTTTTAAATTCAAAATTTTTTACATTCTTTAAAGTAGAATCCCATTTTTTTTTTGGAATTGATTTTATTACTGTATCTTTATTTGAAAATTCTGTTTCAAGTTTACTTATATCAAGTTTAGAATTAACACCATCATTGAAATTAACCTCAAGAAAGCCATTTTTGATTTCAGCTTTTTTTATAAGTATTTCACCAGTCATTGTTGAAGGGTCGAACAATCTTTGTTGGGTACCTTTATCCAAGTATTCATCGCCATCTACTCTTTCTCTTAACCAGAAAGGGTGAATCTCTTGAATAGATTGACCATTATTAAAGAAAATTTTGTTTTCGTTTAGTTCAATTTTCATAAGGTTTTTTGAGGATTATTTAAAATTTAACTTTAATCAAGATAAATAAAATAGTATGTGAACATTTAATGACTGAATTAAATACAAAAAAAATGAGATTTTTTGCTAATTTTTTAAACAAGTTAGCTAAAGATTTGACAAAATATTACTACTCTAAGCTCAACAAGCCATTTAAAGTAGATAATAAATTAAAGGGCAAAGGTTATGATCCTGTTACAACAGCTGACAAAGCTTTTGAAAAGTTCATAAGATCTAAAATTCAAAAAAAATTTCCAGATCATGAAATTATTGGTGAAGAATACGGACGAAAAAAAACTAAAAGTGATTTTGCATGGGTAATTGATCCAATAGACGGAACTAGATCATTTGTAATAGGCAATCCATCATGGAGTAATTTAGTAGCTTTAACTTATAAAGGAAATCCAATTTTTGGTTTAGCCAACTTTCCAAAATTAAATAAGTACTATTTTAATATCTCAGCAAAAAGCGCTTACGTAGTAGAAAATGGAAGAAAAAAAAAATTATCAGTGAATAAAAAAACTACTTTAAAAAAAGCTAAGGTAGCTGGAGCTTTTCATGGTTGGTTATCATTAAAAAAACAAAGTAAAATTCCTAAAGTTCTAAAACTTATGCAATTTCCATGTTTTGACGCATTAAGTTATGCTCATCTTTGTGAAGGTAAAATAGATGTAGTTATACAATGTCAAAATAAGATATGGGATGTTCATGCTTTAATTCCTATAATTGCAGCTGCAGGTGGGATTGGTTCTACATGGAAGAATAAAGATGCGAAGTTAGCAGGTAATATTTTATTTTCTGCAAATAGAAATATACATAAAAAAATGTTAAAACTTTTAAAGCCTGCGCTTTAAAATGAAAATACTAATCTTACAGCATATTAAAATTGAAGATCCTGGTTATATTAAAGATTTAATGATCAAAGATAAAGCTGAGCTAACAACAATAGAACTAGATGAAGGAGAAAAAATTCCAAAAGATCTTTCAAAATTTGATGCTATGTTTTGTATGGGTGGACCTATGGATACTTGGATGGAAAAAGAATATTCATGGTTAATTGATGAAAAAAAAAAAATTAAAGAATTTGTAGTTGATTTAAAGAAACCGTATTTAGGTTTTTGCCTGGGATGTCAACTTCTAGGAGAAGTTATTGGAGGAAAGGTTGTTAAATCGAACAATCCAGAAATAGGAATGTTAAATATTAATTTTTCTCAAAATAAAAATAGCGATCCTTTATTTTCAAATTTTCCAGAAAATATTACGTCTTTACAGTGGCACTCTTATGAAGTTCAAGGTTTAGAAAGTAATGATAATGTAACTCTTTTAGCATCTTCTTCTGAAACCAAATATCAGATTTTTAAATATCAAAATCATGCTTATGGAATTCAATTTCATATAGAAGTTAAAGATACGACTGTAAGTGAATGGGGGTGTGTTCCAGAATATAAGTCAGCTTTGGAAAAACAATTAGGCACAAATGCACTTGAAAAGTTTAACAATGAAGCACAAATAAATATGAAAAATATGAATAATTATTCTAATATTTTGTATTCAAAATTTAAGAGTGATATTCTTAGAATATAATAGGAGGAAAAATGTCAATATTTAAACCAATTAATCAAAAACAAGCAAAAGGAAAAGTTAAAAAAATTTTTGATGATATTAAAAGCTCAAGAAACATAAAAAGAATTCCTAATTTTTGGAGATCACTGGCACACAATCCAGAAGCTTTAGAAAGAACATGGAATAGCCTTAAACAAATTATGAAAAAAGGTGCCTTAGATCCTGTTACCAAAGAGCTTATTTATGTAGCAGTATCAATCACCAATAGTTGTGAATATTGTATAAGATCTCATACACTTGCTGCCAAAAAAAAAGGAGCGACCGATCAAATGATCAAAGAGATGATTGATGTTGTTGGCATTGCTAATCAAAATAATAAATTTGTTGAGGGGTATCAAGTAGAAGTAGATAAAAATCTTAAATAACTAATTTGCTTTTCCTAGTAAATTTACTATTAAGACTCCAATTACAATTAAGATAATTCCTAATAATCCGTATAGATTTGGTATTTGGTTATATTTAACAATACCAAAAAGAGTGACGGCAGTGATTGTTAAACCGCCATAAGTAGCATAAGTAAAACCTACTGGGATAACCATCATTGCTTTGGCTAAACACAAGATACAAAGAACAATTAATATTGAACAATAAATAGATGGTATTAATTTTGTAAAACCATATGTCATCTTCAAATAACTGTTAGCTAGAATTCCTAATATTACTGCTAAAAATAAAAAAATATATCCAGACAAATTATTCATTTTAGTTATTCGTGTTACCCATCAAATTCACCATCACTACTCCAGCAATAATTAATACAAGACCTATGATTGTATAAAAATCAGGTATTTGTTTAAATTTATAAATTCCAACTATAGTAGTAGCTATAATACAAAGCCCAGCAAAAGAAGCATAAGTTATACCAACGGGAATAGTTTTCATAACTAGTGATAGAGTGTACATGCATCCAACTATAGTTACTGCAGTAATAATACTTGGTACTAATATTGTGAAACCTTGTGCACCTTTAGCAAAGCCATTTGATACAGTTCCTAAAACAACTGCTATTAATAAAATAATGTAAGCTGTTATATTACTCACCAAATAAGAATATTATTATTTTGTAATTTTATCTACAAATTTTTTTGTTGGGGGACCTACCAATAAAGATGTTAATATTGCTATAGGCAAACTTACTGTCCAGGCTTTTAAAAATCTATGAGCATATTCATTATCCATACCTGTATTTATGTAAGTAATAATTAAAGTCATAAATAGACTCATTCCAAATCCCATAATTAAAATAAAAATTAAATTAGAATATTTTTTTTTAAACATTATTTTTCGACCAAGATATTGCATCTTCCATTCTGTCATCTCCCCAGAATATTTCATTTCCAACTATAAATGATGGACTTCCAAAAACTTTATTGTTCCGTGCGTTATCAGTATTAACTAAATATTCTTTTTCTATTTCTTTGCTATTTGCATTTAAAATTACTTTTTCTTTGTCTAATTTAAGTTCTGAACAGATTTCAGAAATATTAGGTTCAGTAGCAGGTTCTTTCCCTTGTTGAAACCATCTTCTATAAGTTAATCTTACATAATCAATACCCCAACCTTCTTTTAAACCTAAAATAGCTAGTTTGTTTGCTAAATCAAATTCACTTAAAGGATATGGAACTGGAGTTTTTGCAAAAAAACCATATCTTTCAGCTCTTCTTTCAATATCTCTCCACATGTAATCTACTTTATTTTTTTTATCTTTAGGGAATGGAATATTATTCATTTCCTTCATAATCACTCTTACACTAAATGGTTTCCAATTAAATTTTACACCATGTTTTTTTTCCACATCTAAAATTCTAGTTATTGTTAGATATGTGTAAGTACTTCCAATCGAAAAGTAAAAATCAATATTTTTCACTTATTTAGGTAATTTGGTAGCCCCAGTTTCTTGATATGAAACTTTTCCATCTTTAAACTTATAATAAGTCATTACAGCTTCTTTATTATCATCATTAAAAGTTACCATGGCATGTTCAAAACCAACTTCATCATTTTCAAAAAGTATTCTTACGTTACTTTTTTTAACATCCTTCATGCCAACCCAGCCAACTACGTCTTTCTTAGATAAACTTTTACCAGATGAGTGCATTAAGAATTGATAATCATCATGTATCAATTGTTCTGCACCTGCAGTATCACCTTCGTTAATTATTTTAGTCATTTTTTCTATTATCGACATTATTCACCCCACATTCCGTGAAATTCATAAACAATAGCTGGTTCATTTCCTACTACCCATCCGTCATGTCCAGGCTGAATAGAATATGCGTCTCCAGCTTTATAAGTTAGTTCGGTTCCATCATTATGTTTTGCGCAAACAGCTCCTGAAACAATTACACCAAGATGTGTTGCCTGGCAGCTATCACCCCCAACT
>MDTB01046548.1_pt1 | contig 12968 bp, 12 predicted proteins | sample 811161 | NCBI WGS metagenome assembly MDTB01 (sample SAMN05326650, study PRJNA326480) | marine metagenome | isolation source: seawater | place: Mediterranean Sea | collected 2009 | reverse complement strand
TAGCTCCTGAGCCATCATTCCGGCGGCAGCAATCATTGCAAGACGACCGTTATTGAGCTCCTTATTTTGAAGATCAACAGATTCATCAGAATCCCAATTCTTAACAAGAGCGAAACCATAATCACCAGGACGATAATCTTCCTTTATCTTAAACCAGTTATCCAGATTATCAGGGGATTCCCAACCACGAACCATAGAATAAAACTCTATGCCAAGCATAGCACTTACAATACCAATCTGAGTAAGATCATCAAGCTTCTGAAACTCATTAATAGCAGGTTCATGAGTAAATGATTCTACTAGAGGAAAGGTAGTAGCAGCAACCATTCCTAAACGTCCATGCTTGAGTTCTGCCTCACGATAAAACTTTTCACGCGTTGGTGTATAAAGATTGAGTGGATCAAAATCTGGAAAAGGAGCAGTTGAACCAACCGTCTTAGTTACCTTGTTAGGGAGAGGACTGGGGTTAAGCGCCATAGCGCCAGTTAGCAGTGATAGAAGTAGCAGTGCGGTCTTCATTATTTTACTATAAAATGTTATGTCTTTATGTCAATACTATTAATCTAAAAATAGTATTGAAAAATATATGTAAAGGTTATAAAAATAACATTATTATATAATTAATATGAGCACACTAGATATTAATAAATTATTGCAAGCATTAGAAAATGAAGATAACGAAGAGTTAATAAATATTGATTTTAATACACTTCATGCAGAAAAAGAAAAAATAGTAAAGAAATTGAAGCTACCTGTATCTGAATACAATAATATGATAACAAAATTGCAGTCATATAGATTTATAGATGAATTGCCTGATATGAAATATGGAAGTTATATTAGATGGATATCACTAAAAGACCCTGATAATTTAAAATTAACAAATGGAGGGATTGTATGTGAAATGAAAGTTGGCGATACAGGAATTGTAGTTGTTTGTAAAAATCGTTTCAATACTTTTTTTCAATTGAATATGAATGAAAATCTAATATTTCAAAAATTATCGGATCAAGAACAAGTATTACTTACTGCTCTTGACTTTATAAACTCTTGAGTTAAAGTTTCTGGTAGTGCTAACGCTTTTTTTTGAACGTGTTTTCTTTTTATTTTTAATTGATAATTGTTTTTTAGTTTTTAATAAAGGTTCTTTATTTTTTCCATCAGTTAATAACTTTGCTCTTTTTTTACATGTAAATCTACCATTTTTAAGAGATTTTTTTCCTAATACACTATTTTTGCAAATAGCAATACCTTGTTTATCATCACCAATTTTTTTTATACAACGACATAATTTATTTGCTAAAATATCTAAAGCAGCAGTACGGGTCTGTTTTACAGTCATTGTTTTCTTGTTAATACCATAATATTTTAACACAACTCGATAGTCATCATGAGTTAGTGTTGCCATGTAGTTATATATGGATGGCATTTTTTTTCTATTAATATTACTATTAATATTACTATTAATATTATTGTTACTTATAATATTAATATTATTTGTGTATTTTATTATCTGCATCTATGGTAACCATGAGTATTAAAAAATCACGTAAAATGGTTGTTTTTGACTTAGATGAAACTTTGGGTCACTTTGTAGAAATAAATATGTTCTGGAATGCATTGAAATATATACTGGATATAAAAGAGGAAAGTGAAAATGATTTTTTTAAAGTTATGGATATATTTCCCGAGTTTTTAAGACCAAAAATTATTGATATTTTAGAGCATCTAGCAAATATGAAGAAGCGTAAACTGTGTGATAGTGTTATGTTGTATACAAACAATCAGGGTCCTAAAAGCTGGGCAAGGCTAATAACAAGTTACTTTGATAAAAAAATTAATACAAAATTATTTGATCATATAATAGCAGCATTTAAAGTAAAAGGAAAAATCGTTGAGTTATGTAGAACAGGAAATGATAAAAAATATGATGATCTAATACGTTGTTCTAAAGTCCCTCCAGATACTCATATATGTTTTTTAGATGATCAACATCATCCACTAATGGAAAATGATAATGTTTACTACATTAATGTCAAACCGTTTAGCTACTCATTACCATATGCTGTTATGGCTGAAAGATATTATGATAATATTAATAATAATATTGATATGAGCAAAGACGTATTTATTTCAGCCGTTAAAAAATATATGAATCAATATAATTACAATGTTTTAAATAAAGATTATGATGAAAAAGCTGTAGATGTTGTTATTAGTAAACAGATTTTGATGCATTTAAATGAGTTTTTTAATAAAAAGATGATAAATAAAAATCCAAAAACTATAAGAAAAGATCGTATTAAAAAAAGTTCACGTAATACACGCAAAAATAAGCAATCTAAATAAAAGTTTTAACTTTATAAAATGTCCACGCTTTAAGACTGACACCTAACACTGAAGTAAAAAATAAAAAAACACCAGCAGCATAGGCTATTTGACGATCAAAGGCAGATAATTCCTTATTATGTTTAACAAGTGGATTAAACTTAATTATAAGAAATCCTGCAACATATAATTGTATAACTGCTTCAAGGATATCAATATATGATGGATCTATAGCCATTACGCCAGTAAACGTAATAATTGTTATAATATAAAAAGCGTAACTAAGAAATTGAAATGTATCTTGGTGCCATTTTTTATCACCATAATTTTTTGCATATTCTAGTAACTCTTTTATCATATAAAATATGCAATTATTTTAATTCTCTAAAACCATTTCCTTATCATCTTCATCGATAGAAGAAGTATTATTATAGCATGCCAGTGTTCTTGCGCTGGCATCAGTTGCATTTACCCATTTCGGCATCCAAAAATATGGCACGATGTTATCTCTATCAGAATATTGATCGCAAAATATTTTTCTATACCATGCCTGTTCTTTAGTCTTAGGAGGCATATGATCACCAGCAGCAATATTTTCACTCTCAACATCAAAATCAATATCAGCAACATAATCTTGAATAACTTCATACCATGATTTTTTTTGTGACGAAACACCATCAGAAAATGCCTCTTTTGTTCGCCAAAGAACGCTACTTGGAAGTAATGTATTATAATGCATATGAAAAGCTCCCCTAAGAAGAAGCTTTGTTGGTCTACTTAATATTATTTTTCGTATATTAGAGTCACTATGATATTGCGAAGCTATTTGATCCCATAACATATTATTTTTATTGAAATCTGAGTTTGGATTGCGAATACACGGAGGGATATTAATATACATTTGTATAAAACTTTTATCTAAAAATGGTGTTCTTGGCTCTAAGCCGTGAATAGATACACTTTTGTCTGATCTAAGAACATCAAAATAGTGAATGTTGTTAATTAGTCGCTTACACTCAACATCAAATGATATGTCATCTGGTGCAGCAGTAAAATATAAGTAACCACCTGTTACTTCATCACTACCATCACCATTTAAAACAACTTTTTCTTTGCCAATTTCTGCTATACGCTTTGAAATAAGATAGTTACCAACACTTGCACGTACAGTAGTAGTATCATAACTTTCTATGCTTTTAACTACTTCTGGTATAGCACGCAAAAAGTCTTGCTCAGAAAAAACAATAGACTCGTGATCACTGCCAATGTGATTAGCAACAATCTCAGCCATTTTAAGATCTTCAGAACCTTCAAATCCGATACCATATGTTTTTAGTTTCCCAGAATATAATTTACATGCTAGTGCTGCAACTAAACTACTATCTAAGCCACCAGATAAAAGACAAGCAACAGGTCGATCTGTATTAGTCACGCGCTTTCTAACTGCATCAGTTAGATTATAAACAATTGCTTCTGTAAATAGTTGAATATTGGTTTGTGTATGAGAAAGTGTTTTGTAGCTTATTGTACAAGGAACCATATTATGATATTTTTCACTCTTTTCTAGATACCATTTAGCATTTACACGCCAATCTTTTTTGTACGTAGTAATTGTACCTGGAGTAATTTGATTAATAGTTCCAGTTTCTGTAAGTGCATGTAGAACTTTTAATTCTGATGCAACTGCAATAACATTATGTTCTGCAATAACATTATGTTCTGCAATAACATTATTTAATACATAAAGTGGTCTTACTCCGTATGGATCACGTACTACAAAAACCTTGTCTGGTTCTGTTCCTGTTATACGTTTATCTTGCAAAATAAAAGCAAACTCACCATCTAACAATTCAGCACATCTTTCTATCCCAACTTTTCTATAAAGATGAATAATAATTTCACAGTCATTTTTAGTTGTTGGTGTTATTTTAAGTAGTTCGCATAGTTCGTTATAATTATAAATCTCACCATTGCAAATCAATATACAATCATCAATATCTAAGGGCATCATTGATTGAGGATCAAGACCATTAATGGCTAGTCTGTGAAACACATGATGTACACTATTACATGTTTGTGAATCTGTTTGTTCAGGTCCTCGTGCTTTTCCTGCATCAACTGCTCCATACAAATCTAGAGATGAATCACATGCGTGATAATTCAATATGCTAAGAATGCCACACATATTATTAGTATTATTAGTCACTTTACTTTAGGTTATTTACCGAATGTGTTTGGAAATATTATGCTAACTATAATATATATAATGAGTAATAAAGTTAATCAATATTACATATGTGGTCTTAATAGAGATGTTGAAATTAGTAATAGAATTGCCGAAAGAAATATGCCCTCCCGACCTCTACAACCGCAGTTTAGTCAAAGACCCGTTTCTACAAAATACGCATTATTGCCAATTATTGATCGCAGAGCACCAACAACAGTACCAATTCATAATGAACCTACATTTAGTGTAGGTAATGTGTTCAATCCTGGTAATGCACAATCACCATGGAGTGGTTTTGCATCAAATATTAATGACGAGTCAACATTAAGACGACAATTTTTTGCCATGCAAAACTGTGAACAAAAAGAATATGTTCCTTCGACAAAAAGCGACTTGTATCAAGTAGAAGCTGTTGGTAGAAAAGAACAACAACAGTTTCCAGGTTTATTCCAAGAACAACAATTTGCACCTTTTAATCCAAATACATGTGATCTAGGAAAAGATCTTTTTAACAATAGCACGCGGTCCCAATTAATGAATAGTAACTGTTAAGATAGTAAATGTGTATTAAAGAGTGAATAATAATTTTATTAGAATAATCTAATGACTAGTAAAATGCCTGATAGTAATTTTAATACCAATGAGGTTACTTTAAGATTTTTAGCAAATAATGTTTATCAAGAAGTAATGGAAAAGAAGGATGAAAAAAATAAACCAACACAGGAAGATTACAAGTTTTATAAAAAACGTCTTTATTCTCTCCACAAGCAGATGTTAAAAGGTAATTATCCTACTGATAATTTAAAACACGCTCACATGTTATACGTGAGTGAATTAATAGAATATATGAAAGTTACAGATCGCGCCGATTTACTACAAAAAGATTTTGAAAAAAGTACAACAAATAAAAATATACAATATGATGCTGGTATTAATCTTTCACCAATAGCAGAGTCATGTACAAAAAAAGCGGATATGGGTATTATGAAACAAATTGAGGGCAAAGAAGGAAGTTTAGATGATTTTGTAGAGAGAAAAACTGTTCGAATGTTGCGGCCACCTCCTCCACCAAGAAAAAAAAATCTAGATATTAAAACCGATGAACATAAGGTAAAAGGTCTTAAAAAGAAAATACCGGAATCTCCTATTAAATGTTATGTGAATAAAAATTGTAAAAAAAACGTATAAAATAATTACCTTCTTTGTCTAGTTTGTTTTTTACGCAATTTATTTTTTTTTGTAGTTTTTTGATGTTTCAATGGAGCTCGTTGCACTACTTTTCCAGTATGACGATTTTTTAAAATTAGTGCTTTTTTTTCAGTTCTGGATATGTATGTTTTTGCAAACTTAGCAGGAGTTGTTTTTGCAATAGTCTTCATTGACATTGCACATGCTGGACAGCATGTTTTAATAACATAGGTTTTACCTTTATATTTAAGATCATGTTTTTTGGTAGTAGCCATATATTTACCATTTATAGGCATCATATGAGGACAACAGCTAGTCATTTTTTTTGACTTACATGTTTTATTGTTAGTATTTTTGAGAACGCGTTTAGTTTTTGACATATATATTTTAAATGACATTTTTTTTCTATTGGATTTATCTGTCTTGCTTCTCTTACTTAAAAACTTAAAATATTTTTCAGCTAGCTTGTAGCGCGAATATATATTTTTGGCTTTCTTGTATCTATTTTTATGTTTGTACATTGCCTCTAAACGCACCTTCATTATCATACCTACTTGCCAAATGCGTTTATGACTATATTTACCACTCTTATAAAGTCGTTCAAGTTTTTGGATAGTATTTTTCACATCATCTACTGTTGAATATTTAATAGAAATAGTATCTTTTGGATTTTTATCAATATAAACATCAAAAGATTTTTTAGGATTTTTAGGATTGTATAAAAATTGTTTTTTTGATTTTTTGTTTATCATATATATATAATGACACATTTAAGTAGCCCAACTGCTATAGGAATAATGATATTTTATTCTTTTTTAACCTTCTTTCTAGGTCCATTAGTAACCCGACCATTTATGAAAGATCATCCAGATCAATGTGTGGCAGGATTTTTACTTGGTTTTACTGTTAGTATATTTTTATGGATGAAATATGGTAGAAAATTGGTTTAACTAATATTGTTACTATGATCAAAATAAACATGTCTGAACTTTTCCATTTCTGCATCAGAAATAGAATGGTCTATAAAATAACGGTATGTTTTCTCTCCACTTAAAATCTGTGTAATCATGTAGAGAGAATAAACACCACACTCACTATCTTCCATTTGATGTTCTTTTGGGTGATTTTGATAGAACTTAATATCATAACCTAGATTTTCACCTTGTTTAATAACTCTATTTGCGAAAATCATTATTTCATCTTTTACCGGATCACCATTGCTATCAAAATAAAATATATATGGATGTGGCTTACTTTGCATATTTATAATTAATGATACCCAATGCTCACCATCTTTTGTGTGCGGATCAGTATTAAAAATCACTCCTATCATTTTTTTTCGTTTTCGTAACATATTTTTCAAATCAAATCTGCACAGTTCTTCCCATACACAATCACCATACATAAGATGAGTATCAAAATCAATAGGAGATGGTCCAATGAATGCAAAACGCGGATAAGCTTTTTCGAAATGTTTCATTACAGCAATGATATCTAAACTATTCAACCATTCATTAGGATTATTTTTCCATGATAACGGAGCATTTGGTGCAAATGTATAAGATGTAATTTCTGGACCTAATTTATTTGCTGCAAACTTTTGTCGCATCCAACATTTTTCTGTATCGCATACCCCTGTAAATCTATCGCGCAATGCTTGCCATATTTTATGATTATCATTAGTTGTTATTTTATCGTGTTTATGTCTAGCATTCCAAAGATTTTTCATTTTTTGTAAAGCTTCACTCGTATAACAGGTATCTTTATGTGCGCTTTTACTTTTAGCGGGACTACATGTTGGTTTCATTTTTTGATGCACTTTTTTTGTTTTATTCCCACTATGTTTTTTAATTTTAGCTGTTTTTCCAGGCATATTATATTATAAAAGTATTATAATTCTCTTATTTTATTTAGTTTAAAAGCAAGACACAATATATTATTATATGAGCTTTTCTAGCCAAGATAATAAACGATTATTATGGGGTCTAATGGCAGACAGCAATGTTTTTGCGGGAATAGATGATACTAAAGTAGAAGAAGTGAAACAATTATTTGAAAAAGAAATCATAGATATATCTAATGCGCCAGAAAGCTTGTTAGATAAAAATAAAAAAATATTAACTTCAATGAGTACAAAGCTAAACTATTTACGTACTTCTAATATAACACAACAATCATCTGAGGAAGCACCTTCGCGCGTTACAAGTAAGGAGCTAGCTGAAGAGAGAAGTGAAAAAATGAAAAATAAGTTTCAAAATAAGCAACAAGAGTTTAATAAATTAATATCTGAAGAAAAACCAAAAGGAATTGACTTTTCAGACAATTCAGAGGAAAAACCAATTGGATCTGAAATGGATAATTTGTTAGCAAATATTATGGAAAAAAGATCAAAACAATTAAATCAAGTTATGCAAGATCAAGATACAAATGCAGCGGAAAAATGGATTAGTAATAATGGTGCTGGTTCAGATATTAATCCAGAACCACTAATATTAAATATTGGCGAAAAAATAGAAAAACCATCAATTACTTTTGTAAATACACCACCTAATGTAAAAGATAAACGTGTAACTTTTTCAGAAGATTCAAAAGAGGAAAATAGTTTAGATTTAATACAATTTTTATCATCTAAAAGTAATTCTAATTCTAGTCAAGAAGATCCAGCATTTTTATCTCCAAAAGAAAATGTAAAAGATCAAATAATTAAAATTATAACTAAAATAGAGCAAGATCTTATTGAAATAAAAGAAAAATTAAAAGATATGTAGGATCTCTTATAATTATATAATAAATATCAGAGATCAATTATAAATTATAATCGACGAAACTCAATTTCTTTTCCTTTTTTGATAATTTGTCCAACTTGAATAGGCCGTTTTGCCATGTAACTATCCCAATCATATACATTACCTGTTTCTTCAACTAAAGCATATTTGGTGCCTTCAATACTAACTTCAATTGCATCAAGTTCTATCTCTCGCTCATTTTGAGCAGCAACTGCATCATCATCCTCATCTGCATATGATCCAGCAAATGAAAATAATGATGGATCAACAGTCCCAAATGAAAAGCATGTTAGCCCTTCGTTATTAGTATCATGAAGAGAGCAATCAATAGAAGCTTCTTTAACCGAATCTAATAATTTATCTGTTACTTCTTCTTTTAGATTGGCAATTTCAAAAAGTGCTTGATCACTAGTAAATGGCGTAATACCATCACGCTTGCTTGTATCTTTTAATCTTAATTCTATAGTAGCTTCACTACTAAGTTGTTCCTTAGAGAATACCATAAGATAAAGAAACACGTCAACACTTCTTAGTTGTTCTGGTAATTCTTGGTGAGAACATATTCTGCGTGCTCTACCTATAACTTGCTGGATTCTAACAGGATGCCAATAGGGTTCCATAATATGAACATACCGAGTGTTTTTAAGAGAAATGCCTTCTGCACCAGAAGCAGTAATCATAAATATTTTAATTATTTCCCCATATTTATTGTCACCAGATATTTTTCTTAGTTCAGCTTCAAGAGAAGGGCTAATAAACTTCCAATCACCATTGTAAACATTTCTAACAATTTCTTTTTCTTCTGCACTTTCTGTACCAGTATATAATACAAACATAGGTTTACCACGATCTTCTAAAGGAACATTCATTTTCCAACCCTGTTCAGTGTTTTTAATTTTAAACTCTGCAAATCCGTTGGCTTCAAGTACAAGTTTAAAAACTCCAATACCTTCAAGAGTACGAAATTGACTGTATACAAGATGTAATCCGCGATGTTCAGGATTTGTAATATTATCTAATATAGCTGCCATTTTTGGGCCAAATCTTTCAAGATTTTCTCCAGTAAGATACTTTTCTTTATTAGTTCTTAACATAGAAAGTGCACTTTTAATGCGTTGATCATATGATCCGTCAATTTTTTCATCATCTGGTATATCATCAGCATCAATTCTACCATCAACATTATCACTTGTAATCTCAGCATCAAGTAAATCTTCATCGGCTATGTCTGTTAATTCTTCTGTAGTTTCGCCGTCCTCTTCTTTTTTATCTGGCATGGGTCGTTTAATATCTGGCCTTGGAAAAACAAAATTACAAAATGCTCTTGAAAAAATCCGATATGTTGATACTGTTTCTTCGTATAATCCAGCTCCAACATTTTTTTTTCGCTTTCTAGCATTATTTAATTCAATTTTTCTTTCTTGGACACGAGCCTCTTCATAAACTCCAAATTGAAAGTCACTCATAGTTACATCAACAATATGGAAGTTTTGGCCTTTTGTATATCTAGGCATAAGATTTTCCTGTGCACTTCTAAAATAAGAAGCAAGTCCCAATATCCTACGCTTAAACATATTTTGATTTCTAACGTTATTTTCATCATCTACGAATAAAGCTTTAAAATCATCAAGTTTATCTGGTAAAGCCTTGTAATTTTCAATACTCGTTCTAGTAATGGTTATGCGTTGTTTTCCAAGTAAACGAGTTAAATGTCCAACAAAGTCAGCATCTGTCATTTCACCTCTATCACCAACTCTAACACCTTCATATACTCCTTTTGATGTTTTGTTAACAAAACCAAATGGATTTCGTGTTACAGTTAAAGTTGTAGAACTAGAATTATAATCAATAAAGTCTGTAATATTACCGCCTAATACTGTGCTTTTAAACATATCTTGAAAAGTTTTTTTAGTTATACTTCTTTCTGAGTTAATAGTTAATTTAAAGTTCCAGGTTTTAATGTAACCTCTCAGCATATTAAAGAGGATAGCTATTTCATTAGGATAATTAATAATTGGAGTACCAGACAACATAATAATTTTTGCATTATCTGCAGCCATTAAAAGCTGATACAACTGCATAGAAGTAGATTCATTATCATTTCTAGTTAGTTTATTAACAATCCGTCCCACAAGATTGTGTGCTTCATCAATAATTACTACAGTATTATCAAACGGATTCACGCGACTACCATCTTTACCTTTTGTTAATTGATTTAAGTGGCTTTTTCGAAGTCCATTATAAGAAATAAATTGGTATTTGTATCGAATCATTTCATCTAATTGTTTATCAAGCTGTTCTTTTTCTACAGATTTCAATGAGTCATAATTAGGAGATTTTTTGACATTTACTAACCAAGCTCCACCAGCTTTTATAATATATTCTATAGAAAGGTTTAATACAGAAGATAATGTATTGATATTTTCCTCTGTAGCAGAAACAAACTCCCAAAATTGATTTTTTTTGTACATTAAATCTCCGCATTTTTTTAATTCTTCATAGTAGTTTCTACGAAGAGAAGCAGGTGTCATAACAATAATTCTTTTATTGTCTTTCATGCCTTCAGCAATCGCAATAGAAGAACAAGTTTTACCTGACCCAAGACCATGATACAAAAGTATACCTCTATATGGTGTAATTAAATTAAGATAGTCTCTAACAATTTTTTGATGTGCCATTAATGAAAAATCATTACCACTTCTACTTTCACATGTTGTATTGGCAGCAGCATCTTGAAGTTCTTCTTTGTAAGGAGCAAATAATGAATTAATAAAATTAATAAATATCTCACGATTGTCCATATAATATTCAGATGCTCTTATCAAAATCTCAGGTGGCTTTGGAGCTAAACGTTCTGCCATAGTTGTCTCGCCAATCTGTATAAGACCTTCTGGTAAAACTCTAGTTATACCTATTGGCGTTTTTCTTTTGCGACGTCTAGGTGGAGGTGTATCACCGTCTTCTTCTACAAGAAGTTTAACTTTTCGTTTTAATTTTTTTTGTTTCTTTGTTATCTCTTTTATGGGCTGCTCAAGCGGGACATTATCTACTTGAATTTTTACATCTGATATATTAGGTTTTTGTAGTTTTATAGCCATTGCTGGTTCTAACTGCTGTAAAAACTGCTCTCTATTAAATCCGAGTTCTGCACGTCTATCAACAATTTTAGTTTGTAATTCCACTTCTATAGCCTGTTCTGGTGGTTTTATTATTACATCAATATCATTTGGGCGTTTAGGTTGATTTTTAACTTTTAATCTAGCTAAAAGAGCGGCAGACATATATAGTATTTTAATATAAAAGTTTTATTTAGTTTTATCATATATGATAATCAGGTAAGTATTTTAATTAAGAAAAATATATCATATTATTAATTATCAAGATAGTATTGATAATGAGGCTAATATTTTACACAATCAATAATTAGGAAGGTCTAAACAGAATTTCCTTCATCAATGTCCAAGATTGCCTGTTCACAAGCGGACTGTTCAGCCTTCTTTTTAACCTGATGACATCCTACTCCAAGAAGCACGAAAACAGGTTTTTCTTGAGATACGGCATCTTTAATTGCCGAAAAACATCCATACTCTTCAAAAGGAATAGCATCTTCATGTTTTACATTATATATTGCTTGATTCATACAAAGATATACTCCCATATGATAACCATTTTCTGCATCCCTAGAAATCTCTAGATAGTCTGGTGTTATTTTAAACTCTTTTTGTATCTTGACTTGCAAAATATTTTTAAAATTATCATCAATTCTAATAAGTTTCTGCCAATCAACAAACTTTTCAAATACATTTTCTACAAATATCTGCGCCATTTGAAAACCTGGTCCAGTAACAAATACATTTTTAAACCACCCATTTTCATCATTTACATCGATTTTATTAAAATCAAGAAACAATGCACCCAAAAAAGCTTCAAATAAACAACCTAGTTTTTTTAGATTAGTTCTAGTGCTTTTTTCTTCAGTGTTTCGTGAAAGAATAAACCATTTATTTAGTTTCATTAGATATGCTAGTTTACCAATATGTTCATTTTTAACAAGAGCAATTTTCTTTTCAGTCATGAAGCCTTCATCTTCTTTAGTGAAACGACGATACAGATAATATTTTGTAATTAATTCAAGGACGCCATCTCCCAAAAACTCTAGTCGTTCATTTGATTTTGTTTTAAGTGGCATACAATTTGCTGGTTGTTCAGTAATACTTACATTAGCAGCAACATTTTCTAGATGTGGTCGCTTAGTATATGATCTATGTACAAATGCTCGTTTATACAATTCAAGATTATGAACTGGTGCATTAATACCATATTCTCTGAGAATAGATTGAACTTCGCTCAATGTAATCTCCTTATTACGTTCATTATAGGGATTAAATACAAGCCCCTCATCTGTATTATAGACATCTTCTTCCTGGGCAAGTTTCGTG
>MDTB01162740.1_pt1 | contig 12969 bp, 11 predicted proteins | sample 811161 | NCBI WGS metagenome assembly MDTB01 (sample SAMN05326650, study PRJNA326480) | marine metagenome | isolation source: seawater | place: Mediterranean Sea | collected 2009 | reverse complement strand
CAAGACTTCTTTATTAAGAGTACTGTCTGGCAGTCATCTCAGTAGCGGCGGCAGCTATCAACTCGATGGAGAGGAGGGGTCTAAGTATCGAGCTGATAAACTGGCGAGATTAGGAGTGGCATATGTCCCACAAGGGCGTTTGATTTTCCCAATGTTGACAGTGCGTGAAAATCTGCAGACAGGCTTCGCCTGCCTTAGCCGAGACGAACATGTAATTTCCGATGACATATATAATCTGTTTCCAGTGCTTAAAACTATGCTTGATAGACGGGGTGGAGACCTCTCCGGTGGGCAGCAACAGCAGTTAGCGATTGCTCGAGCACTGATAACAAAGCCTAGGTTTTTGCTGCTTGATGAGCCTACAGAGGGAATTCAGCCCAATATTATTACTCAGATTGGAGAGGTGATAGAGTTCCTTAAGTCACAGAAAAAAATAGCGATAATTTTAGTTGAGCAGTATTTTGATTTTGCTTATCGTCTCTCGGACAATATCTATGCGATGACGCGCGGACAGATTGTCCATGACAGCTGCAAGTCTAGAATTAACGAGTCTGAGTTGCGCAAACTGGTTGGGGTATAAAAGAAAATGGATGGGCCGACAAATCACTTAAATTTGCAGCGCTCCAACGGGGATCTGCAGTTAAAATTGCGAGATAATACGATTGAACGCTTATTCCAGTCTGGTTGCGCTAAAATAATATTGCCAAAAACCTATGGTGCAATGAGAGAAGCCGTTATTTTAAATACTGCTGGCGGGATTACAGGTGGTGATGAGCTGAAGATCCAGCTTAGTGCTGAGGCATGTGCTTTAGTCGTAACTACCCAAGCGGCAGAACGTTTATATAAAAGCATTTCCACACCAGCAAAAATTTCCATTGATTTGCAGGCGAAAAGAGGTGCTTCGCTCCACTGGCTGCCGCAAGAGACTATTGTCTTTAATGGCACAACGGTCGATCGCACAATTAGACTAAATATGTCGGCAGACAGCCAATGTTTGTTGGCAGAGACGATTATTTTAGGCCGGGAGGCAATGGGCGAAAAGATAACACGCTGCCATTTCACGGATAACTGGAGACTATTCAAAGATGGCCAGTTATTCCACGCTGAGTCCATCCGACTCACAGGAGAGGTTGACAAGATTTTGGCGGCTACAGCATGTGGCAATGGAGCAAAAATGTTTACAACAATTTTATATTCTGGGAATGATGTGGAGCTCAGGAGTTCCGCGCTTAACCCTATAATTGAAAAGTGTGTTTCAAACTGTGCTGCGTCTTACTGGAGGAATAAATTAGTTTTTAGACTTATTAGCCGGCATCCCCTCGAAGGAATAGCCGACGTTAAGCTGATACTTGCTTCTTTGCGAGACCAGCCTTTACCGCGCGTTTGGAATAGTTAGTTTAAGAGGAGGTAAGCTTGAAACTCAGTCCAAGAGAAAAGGATAAATTATTAGTCTCTGTAGCTGCCCTTGTTGCTCGCAACCGCAAACAGAGAGGTGTAAAGCTAAATTATCCAGAGGCCATTGCGTTAATTACGGATTATGTTGTGGAGGGTGCTCGTGATGGGCGTTCCGTATCCGATCTAATGGAAGCTGGAGCACATGTGGTTAAACGTCGGGATTGTATGGAGGGCATCGCCGAGATGATACATGATGTTCAAGTCGAAGCAACTTTCCCTGATGGTACAAAGTTAGTCACTGTACACCACCCTATAAGGTGAAGGAAATTATATTATGATTCCAGGAGAGATTGTGACAAAAAAAGGGGACATTCTGATAAATGCGGGCAGACAGCAAGTAAAGCTCACTGTAGCCAATTCAGGAGATCGGCCTATTCAAGTTGGCAGCCATTATCATTTTTATGAAACTAATGAGGCGCTAGTGTTTAGTCGTAATTCTGCTTACGGAATGCGCCTTGACATTCCCGCAGGTACAGCTGTTCGGTTTGAGCCCGGTCAAGAACGAGAGGTGCAGTTGGTTCCATATGGCGGAAAAAGAAGAGTGTTTGGGTTCAATAAAGAGGTCATGGGAGCACTGTAATGCCGGTTTCAATATCAAGAAAAATTTATGCCGATATGTATGGCCCCACCACTGGAGATAAGATAAGGCTGGCAGACACGGATTTATTTGTTGAGGTCGAGAAAGATCTGACAAGTTACGGTGACGAGGTAAAATTTGGCGGAGGCAAAGTGATACGGGATGGCATGGGGCAATCGCAGATTTCACGAGCGGACGGCGCTGTTGATACAGTAATCACTAACGCTTTGATTGTTGATGTCACAGGTATATATAAAGCCGATGTGGGCCTTAAGAATGGGAGCATTCACAATATTGGAAAGGCTGGCAACCCAGATATTCAAGAGGGAGTTAATATCATAATTGGTCCATCGACTGAGGTTATTGGTTGCGAAGGCCAGATTTTAACAACTGGTGGTTTTGACAGCCATATCCACTTTATCTGTCCTCAGCAGATTGACCACGCGCTTCACTCAGGATTAACCACGATGTTGGGGGGTGGTACTGGGCCGGCTCATGGTACTTTGGCAACCACGTGCACCCCAGGATCGTGGCACATATCTCGTATGCTTCAGTCTGCGGATAGTTTTGCTATGAACTTAGCCTTTGCTGGCAAGGGCAATGCCGCACTTCCTGATCCCTTGAGAGAACAGGTGCAGTCTGGAGCCTCCGCGCTTAAACTGCATGAAGATTGGGGCACAACACCAGCAGCGATCGATAATTGTTTGAAGGTCGCAGAGGAGATGGACATTCAAGTAATGATCCATACGGATACATTAAACGAGAGTGGTTTCGTTGAAAACACAATTGCGGCCATGAAGGGCCGAACCTTGCATGCTTTTCATACTGAAGGCGCTGGTGGTGGGCATGCACCAGATATACTCAAGGTTTGTGGTGAGGCCCATGTTATACCATCCTCAACCAACCCGACCCGCCCGTATACAGTTAATACACTTGAGGAACACTTGGATATGCTGATGGTTTGTCATCATTTAGACAGGTCTATTCCTGAGGACGTCGCCTTTGCTGAAAGTCGTATTCGTAAAGAAACTATTGCCGCAGAGGATATTCTTCATGACATGGGCGCTTTTTCAATCATTGCCTCTGATAGCCAAGCAATGGGGCGAGTGGGAGAAGTAATTATCCGTACTTGGCAAACCGCGCACAAAATGAAGGAGCAAAGAGGCCGCCTTCCCGATGAAAAAGGTGATAATGACAATTTCCGCGTTAGACGCTACATTGCAAAATATACGATTAATCCTGCTATTTGCCATGGAGTTTCTGAACACATTGGCAGCGTTGAAATTGGTAAACGAGCAGATTTAGTGATCTGGAGCCCTGCTTTCTTTGGCGTGAAGCCTGAAATAGTCCTCTTGGGTGGAAGCATTGCGGTCAGCCAAATGGGGGACCCCAATGCATCTATCCCCACACCTCAACCGGTTTACACTCGACCCATGTTTGGGTCTTTGGGCCGGTCGGTCGAAAAGTCCGGGGTATGCTTTGTCAGCCAAGCCGCTCAAGATGAGGATGTTGCTAAAAAACTTGGGTTAGCAAAAGAGACCCGTGCTGTTCATAATACTCGCACTATATCCAAAGTTGATATGGTTATGAACAACTATCAGCCAAATATAGAGGTTAATCCAGAGACATATGAGGTAAGAGCAGATGGAGAATTACTTACATGTGAGCCAGCTATGGAACTCCCCATGGCCCAACGCTATTTCTTATTTTAAAAAAAACAAATAATGACAAGAATATGCATATTATTCATCAAATTACACATCATATCGACACTAGATTGGTCAATTCGTTCATTACACTTGATTATGAGGGCAGGTATTTAAGGCGAAAACGTCTGGAGACGGACGAAGGCGAGCCCTTTTTTGTGGAATTACCTGAGACAAAATTTGTGTCGGATACAGATGGCTTTGTATTGGATGATGGGCGAATAATCGGCATCCGCTCAAAGCTGGAGCGTTTGGCTAAAATTACTCATCCGGAGCTTCCACTTATTGCTTGGCATATTGGAAATCGGCATGCGCCATGCCAAATTGAGAGAGATTTTTTATTGATACAAGAAGACCACGTTCTGGAAGAAATGCTTAAAACTCTTGGCGCAACGGTTGAGAGTATTGAGGCACCTTTTTTTCCAGAGGGAGGCGCTTACAGCCGCCGCCAGCAGCATTCTCAGGAGCCTTCAACCAAACATCAGACGTAAAAAGCCATTAAAATGATAGATCGGTATCGAGAGAGTCTTATACTTCAAGCTTGGTTTTCGCCAGCATTTCCAACAGGTGGGTTTGCGTATTCACATGGACTGGAAACCGCAATAGAAAAAGGTCTGATCAGCGACGCTACAACCCTATACGAATGGCTTTACTATCTTTTGATTGAAGGTTCAGGGCGAAACGATGGTATCTTTATAACGGCGGCTTTGAATGGGCAGAATGATATTAATGAGTTATATTTGTGCCTATGTGCGGGTGCGGAAAGACAGAGAGAGGCTCTAGAGATGGGGCAAGCGTTTACCAGGACAATTAACGCTGACTACGCGGTGACTTTGCCAGATGGCCTCGCATATCCTATAGCAATCGGTTCTGCCGCAAAACAAATGAGACTGGATGGAAGGCTGACTATCCAGAGTTATCTGCAGGCCTTTATTTCAAATTTGATTTCTGTTGGAGTCCGGTTGATCCCAATCGGTCAGCAAGCAGGCCAACACTGCCTCATATCTCTTTTTCCAATATTGGTAAAACTTAGTGAGGAAATTTGCACTGCCTCGCTCGATCAACTTGGCAACTCAGCTTTTTTATCTGATTTAATGACGCTGCAGCACGAAATTTACAAAAATAAGGTATACAGAACATGACAAAAAATAAATTGCTTTATGGCCCCTTGAAGGTTGGGATTGGTGGCCCTGTTGGCGCAGGCAAAACGACAGTCACAGAAGTTCTATGCCGGAGCTTAGCCGATAACTTCTCGATGGCTGTTGTTACCAACGATATATACACGCGGGAGGATGCTGAATACTTGGTTAGAGTCCAAGCGCTCTCTTCGGATAGGATTCGAGGTGTTGAAACTGGGGGGTGCCCGCACACCGCTATCAGAGAAGATGCATCCGTAAATCTTGCGGCTATTAAGGACCTTGAGGAGCATTTTCCTGATCTTGAACTAATTTTAATTGAGTCTGGGGGTGATAATTTGGCTGCAACATTCAGTCCCGAACTAGTTGATCTAACCATCTACGTTATAGATGTGTGCATGGGAGCCGATATACCGCGCAAAAAGGGCCCAGCTCTAAAAAAGTCTGACATGTTGATAGTAAACAAAATTGAACTGGCTAAGCATGTTGGTGTTGACCTTGAAAAAATGAAACTAGACACCCTCGAAACAAGAGGCCAATTACCATTTATTTTTGGTTCGATGCGAAAGGGAATTGGCGTACCAGAACTTGCCCAGTTCATTAAAACGCAAGGTTTTCTTAATTAAGGTGTCATTAAGTCGCTTGAAAAGCTACCTAGTAGATTGAAAATAGTCTTGAAGCGGCACAGGCTCTGGGGCCGCCGTGCGGAGGGCGTTTATAGCTTCGATAGCCGCGCTGGCAGCATTTACTGTCGTAAAATAAGGGATGAGAGAGGTTAAGGATGAGCGTCGAATTGAATAACTATCTAAAATTGCCTGCGCCCCTTCAGTAGTATTTATGACTAATTGAACTTGACCATTCAAAATTGCATCCTCGCAATGAGGTCTCCCTTCTTGAACTTTATTAATCCGCTCAACATCCAGTCCGATTTTAGATAAATACGCATGAGTTCCACTGGTTGCCATCAAGCTAAAACCTAATTTACTGCACCGCATCGCTATTTTAGCAACTAATTCTTTATCGCTATCTTTTACAGAAATAAAGGCACAGCCCTTCAACGGTAAATTATTCCCCGCCCCTGACTGAGCTTTTGCAAAAGCCCGAGGAAAGTCCACATCCAATCCCATAACCTCGCCAGTTGATTTCATCTCGGGGCCTAAAATAATATCAACCCCTGGAAATCGAGAAAAAGGGAAAACCGCTTCTTTAACGGCGACATGTTTTTGCTCGGGATAGCTACCTAAGTGAAAGCCTTTTAGCTTCTCTCCAGCAATCACCCTGGCTGCTATTTTCGTAACGGGAACCCCTGTAGCTTTGGACACAAAGGGCACAGTTCGGCTAGCTCGTGGGTTAACTTCAATAACATACAGAGCCTGACCCTTAACTGCAAACTGAATATTCACCAAGCCAATAACATTGAGGGCGTGGGCTAACAAAATAGTTTGTCGGCGTATTTCGGCAATGGTCTCCTCTGACAAAGAAAACGGCGGCAAAGAGCAGGCAGAGTCACCCGAATGAATACCTGCTTCTTCAATATGCTGCAAAACACCTGCCACATAGATATCTTCACCATCAGATATTGCATCAACATCAACTTCTACAGCATCGCGTAAGTAGCTATCCAATAACACAGGTCTATCCTCCAGCACTTGGGTCTCTTCCAAGATATAGCGGCGGAGTCCTGTTGAATTGTAAATAATTTCCATAGCTCTTCCTCCCAATACATACGAAGGGCGAATAATTAAAGGATAGCCAATACACTTAGCAACATTTTCAGCTTCCTCTTTTGACCGCGCCAAGCCATTTTCAGGTTGTAATAATTTCAATTCTAACAATAACTTCTGAAAACGTTCCCGGTCTTCAGCTAAATCAATCGCGTCTGGGGAGGTCCCTAAAATCGGAATATCTGCATTTTTCAGGGCCTCGGATAATTTAAGTGGTGTTTGTCCACCCAATTGCACAATGCACCCCAAAAAATCTCCATTTGATCGCTCTTTATCTATAAGCTCAACTACATCTTCTGCGGTCAATGGTTCAAAATACAACCGGTCCGATGTATCAAAGTCAGTAGAGACAGTTTCTGGATTACAGTTCACCATAATGGTTTCGTAACCGGCTTCTTTTAAGGCGTAAGCTGCATGAACACAACAATAATCAAACTCAATGCCTTGGCCTATCCGGTTTGGCCCTCCCCCTAAGATAACTATTTTTTTTCGGGTCGTTGGGTTAGACTCGCATTCAGCGGGGAATATACAATCACTCTCATAACTCGAATACATATATGAGGTTTGCGCTTCAAATTCACCAGCGCAGGTATCAACCCGCTTGTAAACTGGCCTCACCCCTAAATTACGGCGTTGAGATGAAACATCACTTTCCAAACCACCAATTAATTCAGCCAAACGTGCATCCGAAAAACCGTATTTCTTTATTTTCAAGAAATCGTGCCTTTTTGAGGGCAGACCGCTAGACCGGATCAACTCCTCCTGATCTACGATAGCTCGGATTTGATTTAAAAACCATGGATCATAATTGCTGGCCAGATGAATTTCTTCGCTAGATAGTCCATACCTCATTGCTTGCGCAATATAGCGAAAGCGTTCTGGACGTCTCTCTCTCAAAATCGCTTTAACCACATTGATATCTAAGATGCCATCAACAACAGCTCCCTCAAGTTCAATCTCGTTCAATCCGGTTAACTCGGTTTCTAAAGAGCGTAACCCTTTCTGGAAGGACTCCGCAAATGTCCGACCAATTGACATGACCTCACCTACGGATTTCATGGAAGTGATTAATTCAGCATTTGTATCTGGAAACTTTTCAAACGTAAACCGAGGAATTTTAGTAACTACGTAATCAACGGTTGGCTCGAAAGAAGCTGGTATCGAAGCCCCTGTAATATCATTTTCCAGCTCATCGAGGGTGAAGCCTACAGCTAATTTAGCCGCAATTTTGGCAATTGGAAAACCAGTGGCCTTTGAAGCCAGAGCTGATGATCGGCTCACACGAGGATTCATCTCAATAACTATGAGGGAGCCATCTTCTGGGTTAACAGCAAATTGGACGTTTGAACCTCCAGTCTCGACACCAATTTCGCGCAAGACTGCAATCGACGCATCACGCATCATTTGGTATTCTTTATCACTCAAAGTCATAGCGGGAGCGACCGTAACTGAGTCGCCCGTATGCACTCCCATCGGGTCAATATTCTCGATGGAGCAAATAATGATGCAGTTATCGTTGCTATCCCGAACAACTTCCATTTCATACTCTTTCCAACCCAATACTGATTTTTCAACCAATACCTGACCTACTGGTGACGCAATCAATCCCCCAGCAACTAGCTGTTCATACTCAGCCTTGTTGAATGCAATACCGCCGCCAATGCCCCCCATGGTAAAAGACGGCCGAATAATTGCAGGAAAGCCAATGTCAATTATTACTGACCGAGCTTCTTTTAGATTTTTAACCACGTCACTTTTTGGGGTAGCCAACCCAATTTTCTCCATGGCATTTCGGAATTTTAAACGATCTTCAGCTTTATCTATAACTGCAGCTTTAGCTCCTATCATCTCAACACGATATTTTTCAAGAATACCGCTCTTATATAGATCAATCCCCGCATTCAAAGCGGTTTGGCCGCCCATGGTTGGCAGCAGTGCATCTGGATTCTCTTTTTCAATAATGCGCACCAATGTGTCTTGTGTGATTGGCTCAATATAAGTGGCGTCAGCCATTGAGGGGTCAGTCATAATAGTAGCTGGGTTAGAGTTCACTAAAATAACCCTATATCCCTCTTGCCTCAACGCCTTACACGCCTGCACCCCCGAGTAGTCAAATTCGCAAGCCTGACCGATGACAATAGGCCCAGCTCCAATAATCATAATAGATGTAATATCTAAACGCTTAGGCAATTCTTACTGCTCCATATAAGAGTTCACTGCATAAATTCGACAAATCTCTCAAAAAGATAATGGCTATCTCGGGGCCCAGGAGAGGCTTCCGGATGATACTGGACAGAGAAGATTGGTTTACCTGCGACTCTCAAACCCTCCAGTGTGCCATCAAATAAAGAGCGATGCGTCTCAATAACTCCTTCCGGTAAAGTCTTGGTGTCGACGACAAAACCATGATTTTGGCTTGTAATTTCGACCTTTCCAGTTTCCAACTCTTGGACAGGCTGATTTGCGCCTCGGTGCCCCTTTCCCATTTTGAAGGTTTTTGCTCCCAGTGCCAGTGCTAAAATTTGATGTCCTAGGCAAATAGCAAATAACGGCTTTCCACTGGAAATGATACTTTGAACCATAGATACAGCATACTGGCCAGTTGCCTCTGGATCTCCAGGCCCGTTGGACAAAAAAACACCATCTGGGTCAAGGTCCAAAATTTCTTTGCCTGATGTGAATGCTGGAACTATGGTAACCTTACAACCAACCGATGCCAAGCATCGCAATATATTTTTTTTAATCCCAAAATCCACCGCGACTACGTGGTACTTCGGGTTTGATTGCACCCCGTATCCTCCATCAATTGACCATTCTACTTGGTCCCAGCTGTAAGGTTCAGAGCAAGAGACCTCCTTAGCTAAGTCCATACCCTCTAAACCAGGCCACTGGGTTGCAGATTTTTGCGCAGCTTTAACGTCAAAGTTATGTTCAGGAGAAAAAATAATCGTTGCTTTGGTAGCACCGTTGTCCCTAATGCGACGGGCCAAGCGGCGAGTGTCTATACCGGTAACTGCTGTTAACTGCATGGCTTTCAGCCATTGGTCTAAATGCTGGGCACTGCGCCAATTTGATGGCGTAGATATTTCCTCGCGAAAAATACAACCCCGCACAGCTGGATTTTCCGACTCCATATCTTCCTCCGAGGTTCCAACATTGCCAATATGCGGAAAGGTAAACGTTATGATTTGCCCAGCATAGCTTGGGTCGGTTAGAATTTCTTGGTATCCTGTCACCGAGGTATTAAAGCAAATTTCGCCTACTGCCATACCTACAGCACCAGCCCCGTAGCCCCAAAAGGTTTTACCATCAGCCATAATTAAGGCCGCATCGGCCCAATCAGGTGGTAGAGCCATTCCAATCTTCCTTTGAAATCGGTATCAGACAGGCAAAAAAATGTGCCCCATAAGAACAAGTCTCACATGGACCGATTATAGCACTTAAGCCTGTCATTAATCACTACTGCTCGATTAGAGGGACGATATAATCTTTTTTAATCAAGCTGAGTTCAAAAGTAAACAAAAGAAAATTAAAATCCCATTGTTTTTCAACACCTTAAAACTCCGCCGGTTAATTTTTAAATTGAATCTTAAGTGATCTCAGCTTTGTTTATGCGACACATGCTATTGCCCAAAGTTCTGGATCAAAACCAATTTCCTCTGCTTGAATAGTTGCAAAATTTTGCGCTTTTGTAGCGCTAAATTAAACGCTAGAATTTATAGTACACTTTTAAAAATTTTTCGTCTGTTAGTCTAGGGGCAATTAAAGTATGCGCGCACCAGGGGCACGTTTCGTCAGCCGCTTAACAACCAATACTATGGCCCTAATTTTGGCAGGTGGTCGGGGCGAGCGTCTTGGTGTTTTGACAGATTGGCGCACAAAACCGGCAGTGCCATTTGGTGGAAAGTTTCGTATTATTGACTTCACACTATCAAATTGCCTGCATTCAGGTATTAACAAGGCCTGCATACTTACCCAATACAAATCTCATTCATTAATAAAACACTTAATGCGCGGATGGACTAAGATGAATACCGATCGAGGAGAATTTCTGGACATAATCCCTGCCCAGCAATGGACCGGCGATGAAAACTGGTATCAGGGTACTGCAGACGCTGTGTATCAATCTCTTGATATAATAGAGGGCTATGGGCCTGAATATTTGTTGATCTTAGCAGGAGATCACATTTATAACATGGATTACGGTGAGATGCTGGCCGAGCACGTTAATTTAGGGGCAGATTTTACAGTTGCTTGCATGACCGTAGAAGCTGATCTTGCTAAAAATCAATTTGGTGTAATGGAAGTCGATAAGGGTGGCCGCATCATTGGGTTTGAGGAAAAACCTTCCGAACCTAAAACAATTCCTGGAACGAGTAATATGGCTTTAGCCAGCATGGGTATTTATGTGGTTTCCCGAAGCTATCTCTCAAAATGCCTACGTGAGGATGCAGAAAAAAAAGGGTCAAGTCACGACTTTGGTCGTGATATCATCCCAGGTGGCATTTTCCGCGGTGACCACTTTCAGGCTCACCAGTTCCGTAATCCCCGCGAAGGTCATAAACCCTATTGGCGCGATGTTGGAACAATAGACGCTTATTTTCAGGCAAATATGGAACTGCTCTCTCCTAATCCGCCTATTGATTTATACGACCCAAACTGGTCTACCGTAACACATCAGCCACAAATGCCTCCGGCACTATTCCGAGATGATGGTAATATCCAAAAAGTCCAAAACACAATGGTGAGTGGAGGCTGTATCATCGATGGGTCGCAGGTATACCGATCGATTCTTTACTCAAGCGTTCGTGTTGAGCCTGGGTGTGTTTTAGACCAAATATTGGCTTTGCCAGGATGCGAGATTGGCGCTGGTGCAATACTTCGCAAAGTTATTCTAGATAATTATTGCAGTATTCCCCCTAATACTGTCATCGGTGAGGACCTGAAAGAAGATGCAAAAAAGTATATTGTTACTGAGAATGGTGTAGTCGTTGTCAACCGCCGACTGCTTGGCCAAGGCGAGGGTTACCAGCCTAGTATCACGATATCATCGGGACTTCGCCCGCCAACTTAGAGAAATTTGCGATTAATTTGTTTCAAAGGGCGTGTAAACGGCCCCGAGCGCGCTCTCAATAAAGACATAATCTACTTCGCCATTTTCTACCATGGCGCATTCCTCATGGCTAGCCATAACCAGTTCTCCAAGCAGCTCCAAACCACCAACTATGCCCTTGTCTCCATTCCACCATTGACGCTTAGAAATGCGGGGCACAAAATAAAGTGCTATAGTCCGGCCGCCATCCTCACTTGCAACAATCATATTGCATGAGAGCGAGTCACGACGATGAGTGTTGCGCTCTTCCCAATCAGCTATCCAGTCAACAGCATTGCTTATAACATCCTTCGCTGGCCCCCGCCACAGGGCAACAGGAACTGGATATCCCAGACTAAATCTAGGCTCGCCGGCAGACGTGGGGTCGCTAAATTTGCATTGCTCCAGTGGAAATACTGGGTGACCGCTGAGTCGGCTAAAGAATTGAAAGTGCAAATGACCAGGAATTGAAGCACCGGCGTTTACACCATTATAAAAGCCCACGTGCCCCGGAAGGCGCTGCGCGGTTTCGCCAAAATCACTAAGTATTTGTCTGAGGCTCATATTACCCTGTGTAGCCTTACAATTACTCCACGCTTGCGGAACATGCTCGCAGGCTGCAATTACAACATGGTTTGGCATCAGAGGAAATGGGTTCATCCAAACATTATAGGCATTGCTATTGGTGGATATTTGAAAACCTATCTGTTGCTGGCGCTGCTGCCAGCGAATATTTTCACGGCACAGAAAACAGCCGTTGTTTAGAACCTTCTCACCAGGTGGCGGCTCTCCTATGCCTGCTCCAACATGTCGACGCGAACGTTTTGGATTTACCTGAACCCGGAACGTAAGTTCTGGATTCATAGAATTCTGGCATATCAAACGTCTTACCTCTTTGAGATCGTCCTTGATAAAACCAGTTTGGCGCTGGTCAAGCTCGAGCTCTGCCAAGGCGACCGTAATATCCCCGGCCGCTCCTTCAAAGCTCCGTAAACGCGCGTTCAAGTTATCCCACTTGATGTTGTAATCCATATTACCTTGATTAATGAAATTCTAGGCAAGGTCAATATCCAAAAATTTTCTTATCTTCACTTAAAAGGTTGGTATCTTGTGTCTAGGACATGTTAAATAATGCTGAATATTGCGGTCTAGATTGGAAAAAGCTAATGAAGGGTGATATCATAATAGTCGAGGCTCACCATTATCAGGTAGCTGAGCAAATCGTAAACTCTCTAATTGCCTCCATCAAGAAAATTGGTCGAGGTTACTCAATTAGTGT
>MDTB01072694.1_pt1 | contig 12969 bp, 11 predicted proteins | sample 811161 | NCBI WGS metagenome assembly MDTB01 (sample SAMN05326650, study PRJNA326480) | marine metagenome | isolation source: seawater | place: Mediterranean Sea | collected 2009 | reverse complement strand
ATATTTTTAGTAGAAATTTTTTTTGTTGAAAAAAATTTATTCAAAAATAATTTTGAACTTTTGTCTATAATATTAGGTTCAATATTTTTTTTTCTTTTAGGCTTATTTGATGACAAATATAATATTGCTCCAATAACAAAATTAGTATTATCAATAATTTTTTTGTATCTGGTTATAAATATTGATAATGATTTACAAATTAAAGAAATAAGGACGTCGTTTTTAAATTCAAACTATTTACTAAATGATCTATCAATTTTTTTTACTATTACTTGTATTCTAATTTTTATTAATGCATTTAATTTGTTTGATGGTATCGATTTACAATCTGGCTCTTACTTCTTAATAATTTCAATAATTAATTTTTTATATTTTAAAAATTTAATTTTTTTATACTTAGCGATACCTACAATTCTATTTTTAATTTTGAATTGGAAAAAAGAAATATTTTTAGGTGATAATGGCACTTTACTCTTAAGTTTTTTAATCAGCTATTTCTCAATTAAAAATTATAATGAATATCTGATTGATTCAGATTTAATTTTGATTTACATGATAATACCTGGAATAGACATGATAAGATTATTTGTTTTAAGAATTTTTTCTGGTAAATCGCCTTTTGAACCAGATAGGAAACATCTACACCATTATTTGGCAGATATTTATAGTGTCTATATTGCTAATTTAATGTTAACAATTTTAATATTAATTCCTATATTTCTTACATATGTTTTAAAATTAAATATTTTGTTTTCGATTTGTACAATTGTAACAATTTATTTTTTAATTTATTTAAAAGTTAGAAATAAAAAAATAAATGGATAAAAATTTTGCTTTTTTAAAAAATAAAAAAATTCTAATAACAGGAAACACTGGATTTAAAGGTGTTTGGCTTTCAAAGGTGTTAAGTTATTATACAAAGAATATTTACGGTATTTCAATAGATATACCTACGAAACCATCTTTATATAAATTAGTAAAAATAAAAAAAAATTTAAAAAAACAATTCTTTTTTAATATCTCAAATTTTTATAAATTAAGTAGAACTATTAAAAAAATTAAACCTGATTTAATATTTCACATGGCAGCACAACCATTGGTTATAGAGGGCTATAAAAATCCTTATGATACATATTTTACAAACATCATAGGAACTTTAAATATTCTTGAAATACAGAGAATATCAGACAAAAAAATCCCAACAATAATAATTACGACTGACAAAGTGTATGATAATTCAAAAGTAAAAATTTATAAGGAAAGTGATTTGTTAGGTGCAGATGATCCTTATGGAAACTCGAAAGTATCTGTAGAACTTATGATAAAAACTTATATAAAATCGTATTATAGTAATAAAAATTGTCCTATTGCAGTTGCAAGAAGCGGAAATGTGATTGGGGGTGGAGATTATTCTGCAAATAGACTGATACCCGATTTTTTTAAATCTCAAAAAGTTTATTTAAGAAATCCTGATCAGATTAGGCCCTGGCAACATGTTATTGAGCCAACAGTTGGATATTTACTTCTAGCAAAACATTTAATGAAAAAAAAGATTAACAATAAAAATTATTCTTGGAATTTTGGCCCAAAAAAAAGTAATTTTTTGAAGGTTAAACATATAATTAATTTTTTAAAAAAAAAATTTCCTGAAAAAAAAATTTATATTAAAAAGAATAAATACAAGGAAACAAATGTACTAAAATTAAATAGCGATAAATCAAAAAAATATCTAAATTGGAAACAAAAACTAAGTATGAAAGATACTTTAAATTATATTTCAGATTATTATTCAATAGACACCAAAGTTGAAGATTTGATTAATAAACAAATTCATGAATATTTTAGAAAGTAATTAAATTAATTTAATTTTTTCAAACTGTTTAAAATCACTATTTGATTTATCTTTATCTGAAATAATATAATTTTTTTTTGGCCATTTAATATCTAGATCTTTATCATTCCACATAATACCAGTCTCAAAATTGATTTCTCTAAATTGTGTGCATTTGTAATGAACTATAGAATTTTCTAAAGCTAAAAATCCATGTGCAAAACCTTCAGGTATATATATAGATGTGTTATTTTTCTCCGTTAATATTGTAGAGAAATATTTTCCAAAAGTTTTTGAATTTTTTCTACAATCCACTCCTACATCAAAAACTTTTCCTTTGATAACGCTTATTAATTTACCCTGTGAATTTTTTGTCTGTATATGCAACCCTCTTAAAACATTTTTTTTTGAATAGGAGATAATATCAAATACAAAATTTTTATTAATATATTTTTTGATAAACATTTCCCTAAGAAATCCTCTCTTATCTTTATATGTAGGTTTTTTATAAATTAATAAATCTTTAAGTTTAGTTTTAATAATTTTCATTTTCTAAAAATTTTTTGAATATTTTGGTTATATAAGTTAATTCATTTTTAGTTAATCCCTGATGACATCCTAGCAATACTCCGTTCCTCATTACATCATTTGCAACTTTTGCACATAAGGTATGTTTTTTATAAATTTTATTTTTTAGAACTGGTTGTTTCAATATATTTCCAGTAAAAATTGTTCTTGTTTGAATGTTGTGTTTTTCAAAAAATATTTGAAACTTTTTTCTATCAAAATATTTATTTTTTTTAATTACCAACGGAAACGCTAACCATGGTGTCCTTATAAATGTTTCTTCAACTGGGAGTTTAAATAAATTATTATACTGTTGAAAGAATTTTTTTAAAAAACTAAAGTTCTCTCTCCTCTTTTTGATATTTGCTCGAAGTTTTTTTAATTGCTCTAAAGCAAATGCAGCAGAAATTTCTGATGGCAAGAAATTATATCCTAATTCTGAAAATATATATTTTGCATCATAATCTATACCTGAAATTTTTACCCTAAATCTCTTTTCTATATCTTCTGACTCGTTAAATGTAGCAGACGATCGTCCCCATCCTCTTAGTAATTTAGCTCTTTGATATAGGCTGAACTTATTAAAACATACCATACCACCAGTTCCTGCACCATTTATAATATGAGATGCATACAAACTATTTGTAACTACGTCTGAAAATTTACCAATAATTTTTTTATTAAAAGTGTAACCAATAGTGTCAGCTGAATCTTCAATAACTTTTAATTTATATTTTCTAGCAATTAATGATATTTTTTTCCAATTAGGAATATTTCCTAATAGATTTGGTATCATGATTGCAACTGTTTTTTTATTTATACATTTTTCTATATGAGAAATATCAGCAATAAATTTATTCTCTTCAACTCCTATAAAGTGAGGTACTAACCCAAGTTGATAGATTGGAGCAACTGTTGTTGAAAAAGTTAAATTTGGAGTAATAATTTCAGAACCTCTTTTAAAATCAAAAGACGAAAGGGCTAATAAGTTAGCTGAAGAACCTGAATTAACCATTAAACCATATTTTTTTCCAAAAATTTTTGAGATATTATTTTCAAGCTTTTTGACATGAATTCCATCTATTAAGGATAAACTATGATTTTTTAGAACATTATTTACAGCCCTAATTTCCTTAGAGTCGTAAACTGCTTTTCCATAGTAAACTTTTTTCATAAATATAAACTAACTCTTAATTAAATTAACTATTTCAGTTATACCACTTCTGACTGGTTTCCAATCAGAAAGTTTTTGATAAGGATAAATTTTACTTTTAATAATTTTTTTTGACTGCCATTTAACAAAGATTTTTTTTTCACTATTTTCATTAATTTTTTTGATTAGGTCGAAAATTCTGATATTTTTTGAATTTTTAAGAACATAAGATCCTGAATTAATACTTTGATTTTTTATTAAAATTAAAGCATTAACAATATCTTTGACATTTAGTAAATTTAAATAAAGATTTTTTGAGATGATCTTAGTGACTTTTTTCTTTTTGTAATTTTTTTTAAGTAAATTTATAATTTTTTTTCTTTTATCATTTTTACCAAATGTATCAGATATAATTATATTAAAAAATTGAATATGTTGATTTTTTTTTTCATAATATTTTATAATATTAGAAAAAGCATTTTTATATACTGCGTATAGATTAAAAAAATTATTTTTAATTCCATCGTAATCTTCCCATACAGTAGAAAAATTAATATATTTTTTTACTTTCATTGTATTTAAATTTTCTAAAATAATATTCCCTAAAAGTAAATTGGACTCAGCAAATTTATTTATGTCATTAGAAGAATGATTTTTTTTATAATGTGTTGCAGCGTGAATTACTAAATTCACTCTGATTTTTTTTAATTTTCTATTTAATTCATTATAATTTTTAAAAAATATAATTTTGCTATTTAGTTTATTTTTAATTTTTTTTTTATTTCTAAAAATAAGATACAATTCATTATCTTTAGATAATTCCTTATACACGCTTGATCCAATGAAACCAGTACTTCCAGTTAATAAAATTTTCATTTAATTGCTTAGAGATAATTTTTTCAAGTAGTTTGAGTACTCACAATTACCATAGAACTTTATTTGTTTTAATATATTTGTTTTATTTATCCAGCCTTTTTTAAAAGCTATCTCTTCTAGGCAGGCAATCTTTAGTCCTTGTCTATTCTCAATTGCTTGTACAAAAGATGAAGTTTTATAATAATCATCTAAAGATCCTGTATCTAGCCAAGCACCACCTCTTCCAATAAGTTCAGCACTAAGTTGATTTAAATTCTTATACATTTTTAGTAACTCAGTTATTTCTAACTCTCCCCTTTTTGATGGCTTAAGTTTTTCTGAAAACTTTATAACTTTATTATCAAAAAAATATAATCCAGTTATTGCTTGATCAGACAAAAAATTCTTTGGTTTTTCTTTGATACTTGTAATTTCATTTTTTTTATTTGTTTTTGCTATTCCAAATAGTTGTGGTTTCTGCACTTTATGTAAAATTACTTTAGCACCTTTTTTAAGTTTAGTGCATTTAATCAGTTTATCAGTTAAACTCTGACCATAAAAAAAATTATCACCTAAAATTAAAGCAACATTTTTTTTTCCAATAAACTCTTTTCCTATCAAAAAAGCATCTGGTATTCCAACTGGTTTAACTTGTTCTAAAAAGTTAATTTTTATTCCTAAATTTTTTCCATTAGGAATTAATTTTTTATATTGATCTAATTGACCCTTATTTACAATTATCAAGATATCTTTAATATTTGCTAGCATTAAAATTGACAATGGATAAAATATTAATGGTTTATCATATACTGGCAATAACTGTTTATTAACTGCCTTTGTCAAAGGACTCATTCTTGTTCCTTTTCCTCCAGCTAAAATAATTCCTTTTTTGATCATTTTTTTAAATAATATTTAATAGTATTATCAATTCCTTTTAAAAAAGAAAATTTACTTCTCCAACCTAAATCCATAATTGAAGAGTTGTTAACTCCATATCTGAAATCATGTCCCTTTCTATCTTCTACGTAAGAGATGAGAGAACTATAATTAAAATTATTTTTAGAGATTCTGTTAAAAGATTTACATATAATTTTTGCTATTTGATTATTTGAAATTTCATTATTACTTCCAATAAGGTATTTTGAATTTTTTTTACCATTATCAATTACTTTAATAATTGCATCTACATTGTCCTCTACATATATCCAATCACGTATATTTTTTCCATTACCATAAATTGGTATTGGTTTTTTTGAAATACAAGATTTTATTATTGTAGGTATAAATTTCTCTTTATTTTGTCCTGGACCAAAATTATTAGAGCTATGTGTAATAGAATAATTTATACCGTAAGTATTTGAATATGCTTGAACAAACAAATCTGCAGAAGCTTTAGAGGAAGAGTAAGGACTTTTGGGATTTATTTTTGAATTATTATCAAATTTTTTATCTTTTAAATTTAGACTGCCAAATACCTCATCTGTTGAAATTTGAATAAATTTTGAATTATTTTTTTTTAAAGATCTTAAAGCTTCAAGAAGATTTATAGTTCCATTGATATTTGTTTTAATAAATTTTTTTGGATCTAGTATAGAATTGTCAACATGTGTCTCAGCAGCACAATTTACTATAATATCTGGATTATTTTTTTTTATAATTTCACTAATTTTATTTCTATTATTTATATCTACCTTAAAAAATTTGTAGTTTTTGTTTTTTATATTTTCGAATTTGCTGGCATAGGTTAAATTATCAATATTAATTACATAATATTTTTTTAACAATTTTTTTAAGAGGTGTTTTCCAATAAAACCATATCCACCAGTCAATAATATTTTTTTCATTTTAATTTTTTATTGAATTATTTAAACTAATATTTAAATACTAGCAAACTTCATTTATGAAAAATAATTGCATATTGATATGTCCAAGGAAAAGATACTCAACATTTTTATTATATTTAAAACATGTCTTCCCATATAAAAATATACAAATAAATAAAATTGATAAGAAATTTTCCAACAATGTTATAATCGACCCAGAGTCACTAGCTTTTTTTGATAAATTAGAAATAGATAGAGATTTGAAAATAACAATTATGTTGTGGAATGGATACTATGATTTCATTAAATTTTCGGAGGAAATAAATAAACTAAAAAAAAGAATTGATAGAAATAATTTAGATAATCTAAACTATTTTTTTGTCGGAAATTTTTGTGAAGCTGAAAAAAATTTCATATTCATAAATAATTTTGAATTAAAAAAAAAAAAACTAAAATTTTTTAAAGAACCTCTTACGTTTAAATTAAATAGAAATCTTAAAATATATAAAAGGATTTATTTATTTTTAAAAAGTCCAGTGTTGCATACAAAATGTATTTTAGAAAAGAAAATATTTTTTATAGGTTATTCGACTATAAATATTGAAAAACTTAAAAAATTTTCAAACTATAGTGGTGGATTATTAGAGAATAACTGTTTTTATTTTTTTAATAATTTTTTACAAATAAAAAACCAATTATCTAGCGAAATAGTATTAAACGAGTTCAAATTAATGTTAAATTCAGAGAAATTCAAAAATTTGCCTATTTATAATAGATATTATGTAGCGCATTTAATATTTAGACATTTTTTTGTGAGAAAAATGAAAAAATTTAATAATTTTACTTTTAATGAAAATGATAATGCCCTTCAATTTTATAATCATAATTTCTCAAAAAAATCTTTTTTTATAGATTTAGGAAGTAAGCTCGGTAACGATAAATCTTCAAGAAGTTTGATCCATAGAGATATGTTTGCTGACCAATATTTTGATTTATGTATACAAAATTGCAACAAGGAAAATTTTTCTGAATTATTTTATAGGTATATTCAAATTGTTTTTAATTTTATAGATGTAAATGAAAAAATAGATTTAGAGATTTTGAAAAAGTTAGAGAGATTAATATCTAAAGATCAATAAAATCGATTGCTTCTTCAGATTTCTTTAAATTGATATTTTTAAAATATTTACTGTAGTAATCAAAAATAGATTTATTTTTTATTTCCTTCAAAATTTTATACTCAAAATTCTCTTTTTTTCTAATTATACCGACACCTTTGTCAATAGAAACTAAAATGAAATCTAAATTTTTAGATGCACTTAGTTCAACAGCTACTTTCCACACATCACCATTCCAACTATTTACTGCCAATATATTTCTTGGACTCGTAGCTTCGAAATTATTAGTAGGCATCATGTCATGTAATAAAATCAAACCATCATTATTCAGAGAATTTAAAGAATTAATTACATCTCTTTGACATTGTTCATAAGTATGCAGTCCATCTATGAAAATTACATCAAATTTTTGATTGTTTTCTTTGAAAAAATTATCGCTTGTCATTTTATGAGTACCTCCTTTATCAGGGTCTACCCCAACTTTATTAGACATCTTTAAGGGTATAGAATTAAAAAGAGTATTCGTTGAACAACCAATTTCTAAATATTTGCAAGTCTTTATATTTTTGTTTGCAATGGCTCTTTGAACAAAACTTACTCGATTATAATTTGCTTTTTCAAATTTAATATCTACAGACTTTCGTAAAAGTTTATTCAAAATTTTAAGAAAAAATACCTTCGTAAATATTTGAGGCAGTACATAGTTAATCATTTTTCAAAACTGGATATAATTTATTAAATATTAAATTTGACAAGTATTTAGAGCCTTTCGGATTCAAATGAGTTAAGTCATAAGTTATCATTACATTATCTTTAACACTTTGAAAAGTATTTATACAAAATATTTTATTTTGTTTACAAAAATTAATTATTGTTTCTGATCTTATTTTTTCAAAATTGTAATAATCCTCAAATTGATTTGTATTCATTATCCTGTTATCTATTTTTTTCCATCTTTGAGTTCTCTGAGTAATAAAAATAGGAGTCGAATTTAATTTATTAGTAAGCTTATATATAGTATTTAAATTTGCTTTCAGATTTTTTAAATTTTTATTTAAAAGTTTATCACTTGAAACATAGAAATATTTTATTTCATCTAAATTCACTTTTCTGTGACCGATAGACTTAAGTTTATTTTGATGAAATATTTTGTGATAAGTATTAATTATATCCAATGTTATCCCTCTATTTATTATTATAAGATATTTTAGTTTTTTAAATAAGCTGAAGGTTTTGTTTTGATTATTCGATAAATTTAAATTATTATCAAAAAAAACCTCTTGTATCGCCGTATTCGTTTACACCTATGTAAAATATTATGTATTTTGGTTTAATCTTTTTTATTTTAGGTATCCAATTTTTTAAATTCCATATATGACCAAATGTTGATTGACCATCTATACCTGCATTAACAAATTTTATTTTCATATCTTTTGAATTAAATTTATTTTCTAATTTCTTAATCCAAGTATCTTCTTCATTTAAATATCTTTGAGCCGTAGTGCTACCACCCATGATAATGGTATGAATTTGATCTGGAAAAATTTCTTCACCCCTAAATCCTAAAGAATTTTTCTTAAATTTAACTTTAATTTTATCATCTGTATAAAGATTTATTTCGTAGTCTTTTTCAAAATTACATTTAAGATAACCGCAACTTAGTTTATTTTTATAAATCAGGTTCCCAGAAAATACCTCAAGAATTAAATACAAAAAAATAAAAATTAAAATATTAATTAGTAGAATTTTTTTCATTTTCTAAAATACCTATACAAGTTATTAGAATTAATAAATCTAAACTAAATACTGCAAATGTGGTTTCTACCAATGATCTAGTTATTATAAAAAATAATGTAAAAATGGAACAATATATTAGCCAATTTTCTTTAATATTTTTTTTATTTATAAAATAATAGAAGAAAAATTTTTTTATAACATAGAGGTACACACCAAAAATAAAAAATATTCCAAATAAACCAGCCGATGCTATAGAATAAATTAATGCATTAGATGCAGATTGATTAATTAAAAATCTATCTGCTTGAGGCCCAGATCCGATAAAATGGTTTAAATCCTGATGACTTAAGATTTTTTTCCAAATATTGACTCTTCCAGAGTCAAAACTGGAGTTAATATTGAACGGTCTAACTATTTCATTACTAGTTAAGTCAGGATTTATAGTTTCAATATTAAGATTTTCAAACTTTTCATTATTTAGGTAACTTTTAAAACTGAGAATTAAAATACTTATTAAGAGGGGCACTAATAGGTACAGTTTAATTTTATTAAAAAAATTTTTAAGTTTAAAATCGTAAATAGAAATTAAAATTACAATAATAAAGTAGTTAGCTAAAATTATTCTTGACTGGTAAAGAAATAAAGAAACACTAAAAAAAATTATAAGAAATTTTTTTAAAAAGTGTGCTTTTTTTAAATCATAAAATATAAAAAAAATAATTAACACAAGAGACAATCTAGACATACCACTACTTCTTGGTGGGCTTTCTCCTGCAACCATTGTATGGATACTAAGTCTATCATTTTTATTCAAAGTATCATCTGGATATGGTGAAAAGCTATCTGGATAATAATTATGAAAATTATATGGTGTAGTGAAAAATTTATATATTGAAGGTGTAAAAAAAATTATAAAAACCACCCCAAATAATAAAATTATTAAATAAAATTTTTTTTTAACAAAATTTGAATCATCGTTTCCAAACAAAATAATTGTCAGAAAAAAAGAAAAAAACCAAACAATGTTTAAATTATCGTTTTTAGAAAATAATAATCCTACTAATTGAATAAGACAGTATAATATAAATAACCAATAAATTGGGCTAATTTTTATAATATTTTTATTATCAGTTAAGAAAAAGTAAATTAATAAATTTATGAAAATAATATAGGGAATAACTGATCTTAAAAATTTTGTTATCCCCAAAAAACCTGATTCAAACAAATAAGTTGAATTGGTAAAGATTGGATCAGTATTGACATGTAAAATTAATAGAAAAATATTTATTAAGATAAATATTTCTTTTTTATTAAATTTTTCTAAATACATTTTTTTTTAAATATAATAAGTTTAAAATAAGTATTATTAATCCAGTAATATAAATATAAGGGCTCCAATAGTAATAATTTAACAAATTTAAAATTAAAAATAGTGTGAGAAAATAAAAAGTTTCATATCTTACTTTATAAAATTTGTTCAGATAAAAATATCTTAGTAGAACAAAAAACATTTCTTTAACAAGATATACAATTGCAATACTAACTGGATTATATTGATTTGAAAGTAAAACAAGCAAAACTATATGAACAAATAAATAAATTATTTCAATTTTTGAAATTTTTGATGTTTCAAATCTACTTTCAAGAACAGAAAGATTAATTATAGATAGTGTATAAAAAAAATAAGCTATGATTAAAATTTTGAAAATATTAGAAAAATCAATTAAATATTTTTCGGAAAGCCAAAATTGAAAAAATATATCAGAAAAAGGTTGAATTATATAAATACCCAATCCCCCAATAACAAATATAAAAAAAATAGCTTTGTCATAAACATTTAAATACGAAATATTTTTTTTTTGTTTATTTTTGGATATTAAGGGTAAAAAATAACTTATAAATGCTTTGGAAAAAATTGTACTTTTAGAGGCTATTTGTTGAGAAGTTGAATATATTGCTAAATTATCATTACCAAAAAAAATCTTTACTGCTGCTCTATCTATATATTCAAAAGTTGTTGCTAAAAACTCTAAAATTGAAAATGATTTATAATTTTTTTTAAATAAAATTATAAATTTTTGTGAAATTTTAATTTGAAATAGATTGAGCTTTTTTATGAAAAATACCAAAATTGTGATTGATAATATTTTACAAATTAATGATATTTGAAAAAGTTCACTACTTGCATCGTTAAAATTTAAAATTTCAAAATTTTCTTGAAAAAAAATAAAAAAGGCTGGTAATGAGATTGATAAACCAAAAAAAATGAAGTTACTAAAATTAATGTAAACATATTTCATTTCACTTTTAAATATACTTTCAAAAGTAATATATACAGAAGTAATTATAAGACCCATAAATGTATAAATATTAAAAAGGAAATCTAGTGTTTGAAATTTAAAGAATAAGTTTACCGATTTCATAATCACCATAATTATTAATGAGAATATTATAGAAATTATTAAAGTTAAGATACACGCAGTAAAATTATCAGATTTTTTGGAAATTAATTTTTTTGATGATGAAATTAAAATCAATTTATTTATTCCTAAATTGATAATATATCCTAGACTTAAAAATATATGCTGAATTAAATAAATTCCATATAAACCATAGTCCAATTTTTTTAAAAAAATTGGAATTGAAATTAATGATAAAATTATCGAAAAAATTCCAGGTAGGGAATTTATAGTTGTGAAATAAGAGAACTTTAAATATTGGTTCATGTTTAATTATAACAACTTCAATAAATTTTTTTTTAACAATGTAAATAATTTAAATCTAATTTTGATTAAATCAATTTATCTATATTTCATTATTATTTTACTGTATTTAGTGTAACTTAATTAATTTTATAGTATTTTGTATTTAAAATTAATCTAAGATCAATATTTTCTTAAGTAAATATGTTTGATTTGAAATTTGATGAAAAAAAAACAACTATTATTTTTTATTTTTTAATTTTATTAAATATATTTTATTTTTTTTATAGTTTTTATTTTCAACATGATTTTTCCAATGGTGGTAAAATAGATTTTGAGCATATTTATAATAATTTTAAATTATTTAAAAATAATCCAATTAAAGATATTCCTTGGGAAAATTATGAGTCCTCAAGTCTACCTTTGCATTATTTAATAACAAGATTAATTATTCCTTTGGATAATGTTTTTATTTTTAAATTATATACATTTTTAATTTCAATTTTATGTTTTCCATTGTTTTATTATTTACTTAAAATAATTTTAAAAGAAGAAAAAAAAAATATTCAAATTTTACTAGTAAGTTCAATTTTACTTATTAGTAGTTCTTTCAGAACGGATAGTTTTTTTGGTCTAGAAGAAAATATTGGATTTTTCTTATTTTTTTTAACATTTATATATTTGTATAAGTACCAAGATAAAAAAATATTTTTATATAAATTCTTAACAATTTTTTTCTCTTGTTTGATTTTCTATTCAAGACAAACCTATGCTTTTGTTCCCATAATAACTTATTTTTATTTTTTAGATAAAAGAAAAATTATTTGTCTAAAAAATTTTAATTTATCTATTTTATATTTTTTATTTTTAATACCATCTTTATACTTTTTTATTAGTTGGGGCTCTTTGGTTCCAATTGAGGCAAGTTCAAGGATTGTTAGTTTTAAAATAGACTCAATACCAATAATGTTTGGTATGTTTATTATCTATTTATTTCCTTTATATTTTTATCATTTTTTAAAAATTAAAAAAAGTTTAAATTTTCTTAAATTAAAATTTGTAATTTTATTTATAATTTCATTTGTTTTTTATTCCTATATTTTTTGGGATCTAAGATTATCTGAATTTGGTGGCGGCCCATTGTATAAAATTTTTTTGAGTTTTAATGACTTTAAATTATTTT
>MDTB01209068.1_pt1 | contig 12970 bp, 10 predicted proteins | sample 811161 | NCBI WGS metagenome assembly MDTB01 (sample SAMN05326650, study PRJNA326480) | marine metagenome | isolation source: seawater | place: Mediterranean Sea | collected 2009 | reverse complement strand
TGACGTTCCATCAGCATAGATCAAATCTTTGCCGCCAAAGGCTGTTTTGAACTTTTCCAGATTAACCTTGGCTTTGGCAACGTCACCACCGATGAGATAATTCTGAATACTCAGCGCATAGGCTTTCATCCGTTGCTCTTCGCTGACCAGATGTGTGCCGTCAATAACGCTATATTCGCACCCTTCCAGTATCTTGGCACTTGACAGGAATTGAGCAGAGTCACCATTTTCACGCGCCATACGATCACGTTCAATGCCCTCAGTCAGACACCGATCAAAGCCATTAATGACCTGCAAATCACCAAGTCTGTTTTGGTGAAAATCAATCACATTAGCCTGGCCGCTTGGGGCAACAGGCGAACAGGCGGTCATCATGGCCGCCGCACCAAGGATTGAAAATAATAGATATGTTTTCATAGCTTTCCTCACAGAGAATGGGTTCTGTAAGGGATATGAAAGCTTTTGGGAAATTTTTGCTAAATATCGCTAAATGAATATTTTTTCAGCATGGTTTATTCGTCATCAATTGATGCATTATTAATGATAATTATGAAGTTTTGCATCAATTCGCTTTTAATGAGATATTGATTAAATTCAATCAGTGATCTTGATTAAGCGCATCCATGGCTGGAATCTCATGCTCACGGCGTTTAATATAATCCCATAGCGCGTCTTCCATGGCGACATCAAGATCAGGTTTCTGATATTCAGAAAGCATGTGTTTGACCTTATCTAAGCCGCGCTCTGTGATCTCTTTTGCGCCTTCTGCCGCCCATTGTTCATACGAATCATTATTAAATAGCTGCGGCATGAAAAAGGCTTCCTGAAACCGCTTTTGCGTATGCGGATGACCGAGATAATGTCCGCCCGGCCCGACATCACGAATAGCTAATAATGCCTCATCAAAATCATCCCAATTCAAGCCTTCAGCCATGCGATAGCCCATTGCACATTGTTCAGCATCAACAACAAACTTTGCCATAGAACAATGCATCCCCGCCTCATTCCAGCCAGCCGAATGCCAGATATAATTGGCTCCTGATAATAGAACAGACATTAAGGTTGTTGCGCTTTCATAGCCAGCTTGAGCATCAAATGTTTTTGCCCCGCCCAAGGTGTTAGATGTCCGCCATGGCACTTGATAATAGCGCGCCATTTGACCAATCATAAAGTTCATTAAACTTATTTCAGGGGTTCCTGCCATCGGCGCCCCTGACCGCATCGAGACCGTCGATAGGTAATGCCCATAAATCGCTGGACAACCCGGATTAATGATCTGCGTGTAGGCCAGCGCGGATAATGCCTCGGCGTTCAACTGCGCCACGGCTGGCACTGTTGAGGCTGGTGTATTTGCCCCGCCAAGCACAAAAGGTGAGCATAACACAGGTTGATTGCGGCGATTGAACGCGCGCATTGCCGATAACATGGTCTCATCCCAGACAAGTGGTGAATTGCCGTTACAATTGCCAACAACAACAGCATGTGTTTGCAGATAGTCATCACCAAACAGGATCGCGCACATATCAAGCACATCCTCCGCATTCTTGCCAGAGGTGGTCATCCCCATAAATGTCTTGTCAGAATGGATAATGGACGACATGGTGATATGCAGATGCCGATATGAGACTGGCAAATCCATCGGTTCAACAATATGATGGGCGCTCGAATGAAGCGCTGGCAACATATGCGACAATTTATGAAAATCGCTGAGATCGGCAATGGTTGGCAGGCGGCGTTCATCATTAAGATCACGCAAATATGGCGCCCCTGTCATCGGGATAAACATCGCATCACGGCCACCGATCGACACGGTTTTATCCGGATTGCGCGCGTTAAGCGTAATCTGCGACGGGATGGTTTTTATCTTTTCGCGCACCATTTCCCTGTCAAGATAGACACGAGTATCAACAACTTTTGCGCCAGCCTTACGCCAATCCTCCAGGGCAATCGGATCAGTAAATGCGACCCCAACCTGCTCCAAAATATCCATGGAAGCGTTATCAATCTTTTCAATTTGCTCACTATCCATTGGCTCTACCAATGGGATTTTGCTTTTAAGCGTTGGCAACATCGCAACATCAGGCTGGCGTCGCAAATGCCGTCTTTCGCTTCGACCGCCACGTCTTTGTGTTAACTGATCATTCGCAGACATACGTGATACCTATAAAAAATAAAATTAAATATAAAGAAAATACATTGTGAATATTAATTTTATGTACTATTTATTACATTGTGTCTACATGATCTATCAGGCTCGATCAAATGACAAATAGTAATACTAATACCGCTAAAAAGAAAATCAATAAATCTGATATTCTTTCAACATTGCGACGTCAGATCATTACCATGGAGCTAAGGCCAGGTGCGGCTTTGGATGAGGCTGAGCTTTGCGCCAAGTTAGAGATATCAAGAACCCCCTTGCGTGAAATTCTTATCCTGTTATCAAGCGAAGGCTATATCCAGATTAGAGAAAACAGAGGCACTTTTGTTGCGTCCATGGATTATCATACCATTCGCCGATTATTTCAAACCGCGCCAATGATTTATTCGGCGATATCACGCTTAGCCGCCGAAAACGCAACCTCCCAACAGGTTGATGAATTGGCAAAACACCAAAGCCGTTTCAGTAAAGCCATGGAAAGCCAGTCGATTGAAAGCATGATTTATTATAACGACTGTTTTCATCATTATATTGGCATCATTGCTGATAATGCCTTTCTCATGCCAAGTCTGAAAAGGCTGTTGATTGATCATGCCCGTATCGGCAATACCTTTTGGAATAACACCCGCGCTGAACAAGCCGAGGAGATGCGGCAAGCCAGTAAAGACCATGATCAGCTTATTGCCGCCATTGCCGACCATGATGTTGAGACGGCGGTCGAGATTACAAAAATGCACTGGCACGCATCAAAAGGCAATATTAATAAATACATCATGCCTGATTCCATTGTTGAAGCCGACGACAGTAAGATGGGATAACCTGATCATGTATCATTTTTATGGAATATATACGCCGGTCATTACCCCATTCAGAGAAGATTTTTCCATTGATGAGACCGCTTATGCCAATATCATTGAGAGGCTAATCAGCGATGGTGTTCATGGCATTATCATTGCTGGTACAACTGGCGAATATTATGCACAAAGCATGGATGAACGCATCCGCATGTTGGAATGTGGGTGTGAGATTATTAACCGCCGCCTGCCGGTGATTGGTGGCACTGGCGCTATCCGTACCGAAGATTCCATTGCACTCGCCAAAGCCGCAAAACAAGCCGGGGTTGACGCTATCCTTGTAGCAACGCCGCCCTATGCACAGCCAACTGGACGCGAAAATGCGCTGCATGCGCTATCGGTGCAACGGGCAGCAGACCTGCCCGCAATGCTTTATAACTATCCCGGCCGCATGGCCGCCCCTATGGATGAGGACTTCCTCGACAGAATTGGCCAGGCGCCAGCATTTTGCGCGATCAAAGAAAGCTCTGGGGATATTAACCGCTTGCATTTATTAGCGCGGCAATATCCGCAAATTGCGTTATCTTGTGGCATGGATGATCAAGCGCTAGAGTTTTTTGCATGGGGAGCTGAAAGCTGGGTTTGCGCCGCCAGTAACTTTGCTGCCTCAGCACATATTGCGCTATGGAAGGCATGTGTTGTTGACAATAATTTTATCAAGGGGCGGCGTATAATGACCGCCATGTTGCCTTTAATGCAGGCATTGGAACAAGGTGGAAAATTCGTTCAGTCCATCAAATACGGGGTATCAAGACAAGGTATCTCTGCTGGCCCACCACGGGCACCTCTCAGGCCATTGAATAAAGACGATAAACGTATTCTTGATCAGGTCATTGACACGATGAACACAACCATTGACCGTATTGAGAAAGAAAAGGCGACGGAGAAGGAGAACTGATATGTCTGATTTGCAAAGCTATGAAGATTATAAAGCACTGGCAGAACAGATCCGCTTGCCATCAGCAGCGTTTATAAATGGTGCCTTTCAAGCTGGTGGCGGCCGCGAAATGGATATCATCAATCCAGCGACTGATGATATCCTGACCTCGATTGCCATGACCGATGCGGACACTACTGATTATGCCGTCTCAAAAGCCCGTGAAGCATTTGATCAAGGACATTGGTCACGTTGTCATCCCGCTGAACGCAAAGAGATATTGATCAGGCTATGTAAGCTAATGACGCGAAATCGCCATGAATTAGCCGTTATGGAAAGCCTGGATAGCGGCAAGCCTATTCAGGATTGCGCCACTATTGATCTGCCAGAGGCGATCAACTGCATCAAATGGCATGCAGAGGCCATTGATAAGATTTATGATGATGTTGCCCCAACAGGTGAGGATGCCATGGCGATGATTATCCGTCAGCCTATTGGTGTTGTTGGCTGTGTTCTGCCATGGAACTTTCCGTTATTGATGATGGCATGGAAGATTGGCCCTGCGCTAGCCGCTGGTAACTCTGTTATGATAAAGCCTGCAGAAGAAACTCCACTAACAGCTCTACGGCTGGCTGAACTGGCGCTGGAAGCAGGTATTCCGCGCGGCGTTTTTCAAGTCTTGCCCGGTGATGGTCTGACAACAGGTCAAGCGATGGGGCTACATCCTGACATTGATATGATTAGCTTTACCGGCTCGACCGAAACCGGGCGGCATTTTCTGCGGTATTCGGCGCAATCGAACCTCAAGAAGATTACGCTTGAATGTGGCGGCAAAAATCCGTGCCTGGTGTTGAAAGATGCTGAGCATATTAATAAAGTCGCTGAGCATATTGCGATGGGCGCGTTTTGGAATATGGGGCAGAATTGTTCTGCTATTTCTCGCGTTATTGTTGATAAATCGCGCGCTGATGAATTGCGTGACGCTTTGCTATTTCATATTGGGCAATTTCATCAAGGCGATCCACTTGACCCCAAAAATCGGTTAGGCGTTTTGGTATCTGACTCGCATTTCAGCAAAGTCAAATCCTTCCTTGATAAAGCCGAAAAAGATAAATTATCTGCTCTATGTGGCGCTGTTGAGACCAAGGAAAAGCAGATCACACCAACCGTTTTTTATGATGTTGACCCTGCCCATTCGCTTGCCACAGATGAGGTGTTTGGCCCTGTTCTTTGCCTGATTATCGCATCCGACACAGATCATGCGGTGCAGATTGCAAATGCGACTAATTACGGGTTAACTGCCAGTATTTTCAGCGCCTCAATCGGCGCGGCGTTGCGGTCTGCGCGGGCGATCAAAGCCGGAACGGTTACCGTCAATTGCTATGGCGAAGGCGATATCACAACACCATTTGGCGGCTGGAAAGAATCTGGCTTTGGCGGCAGAGACAATGGCCTTGCCGCGCATGATCAATTTACCGAAACCAAGACCATTTGGGTCAATCTTGATGATTATAATGATGAGGAATTAATTAATGAGTGATCATTATTCAGCCAAGCGACTACCAGTTGATCCAGGTCAGACAGGATGGCTTAACATAATAGAAAAAGTGCCATCCTATCCGACGTTAGAGCAAAACATCTCAGCCGATTGGGTCATTATTGGAGGCGGCTTTACCGGTCTAAGTGCCGCTAAACAGCTTGCTTATAAAGGCGGAAGTGGATTAAGCATAGCCTTGCTTGAAGCAAGTCAAATTGGGGCTGGCCCGGCTGGCCGCAATTCCGGATTTATGATTGATCTGCCGCATGCGCTGGGCGGCGATTCATATGTTGGTGACCTGTCATCTGACCGTGAACAAATTCGTTTGAACAGGATCGCCCAAAGATTTGCCACAGACGCCGCCAAAGAATATCAAATGCCCGATCATTGCGTTGACAAAAGTGGCAAGATTAATGCCTGTGTTGACTATAACGGCCAACATCTTAATGACATCTATGCCAAGCAATTAGATGAACTTGGCGAAACATATTCGATGCTATCCAGTGATGATATGCAAGCCATCACAGGCTCTCAATTTTATTCTGGTGGTCTTTACACGCCGGGGACGATTTTATTACAGCCTGCCGAATATATCACCAGATTAGCTCGCGGGGTTTGCCAGAGAAAACCTCAACTTCAGATATTTGAACACTCACCCGCGCTGTCATTTACCAGAGTGGGGAAACATTGGGTGATCAAAACACAACATGGTTCTGTAACCGCTGAAGGGATCATTATTGCTGCTAATGGTCATGCGGAATCATTTGGGTTTTATCAAAACCGGCTCATGCATGTATTTACCTATGCTTCCATGACCAGGCCGTTAACTGCATCTCAGCAAAAAATGATTGGCGGGGATGAGCGTTGGGGCATTACCCCGTCTGATCCTATGGGAACAACAATCAGGCGTATCAACACCCCCGAAGGCAACCGAATCGTAATCCGAAATGGCTGGAGTTTTGATCCATCTATGCAAATATCACCATCACGCATAGAAAATTATGTGAAATCCCATCGGTTAAGTTTTAACCGCCGCTATCCTGAATTACATGATGTTGATTTTGAATATAGCTGGGGTGGTCGCTTATGCTTATCCAGAAACACTGTTCCTGCCTTTGGTTGGGTTGACAAAAATGTAATATCTGCCTGTTGCCAGAATGGATTAGGAACGGCACAAGGCACATTAGCTGGTATGGCCGCCGCCGATTTAGCCATGGATAGAAACACCGAAGTCATAACATATTTGACAAATCATGATGCTCCGTCCAAGCTTCCGCCTAGAGTACTTAGCTATATCGGTGCAAATGCAACGATTAAGATCAAAGAGTTTAGGGCAAGAAAAGAAATGTAAGTCCTGTTTGGCTTGCAATATATACTGATCATTCAACACATATTGGGAGGAATGAATGAAAAAAACGATGATGACGATAATGGGCGCAGCACTTGGCATTGGTATGATGTCAAACGTTGCCAAAGCAGATTGTGGCGAGGTAAGCATCGGTGCAATGGGTTGGGCATCGGGTGAGAGCATTACTGCCCTTGCTCAATTTGTCCTTGAGCAGGGTTACGGATGCTCCGTTTCTGTTGTCCCAACTGATACTGTACCTGCTGTGACTTCGCTCGCTGAAAATGGTCAGCCAGATATCGTGCCAGAAGTCTGGAAAAACTCAGCTACCGTTTATGGTGAGCTTGAGGCGGAAGGAAAAGTTATCACTGCATCTGATGTTTTCCAAAATGGTGGTGAAGAAGGTTGGTGGATACCAACCAGCTTAGCTAAAAAGCATCCTGAGCTGACAACAATTGATGGTATTCTCGCTAATCCTGAGCTTGTTGGTGGACGTTTCCATAACTGTCCTGTTGGCTGGGGTTGCCGGATCGTCAATGACAATCTGAAAGTTGTGCATCAGCTGGAAGCCAATGGCATTGAAGTATTTGACCACGGGTCAGGTGCTAACCTTGGTGCGTCTATTGCGGCAGCATTTGCCGATGAAGCGCCTTGGTTTGGATATTACTGGGGCCCAACAGCGGTGCTTGGTAAGTATGAAATGACCAAGGTTGATATTGGTGATGTTGATCCTGCACAGCATGCGATTAATCAGAACGCAGATTCTCCAGATGGTGATCTAGGCGTGTCTGGTTTTCCATCAGCGCCAGTGCTTAATGCTGTCACAGCAGACCTTGCCAAGCGTGAGCCAGAAGTCTTCAAGTTCGTCCAGAACATGAGCTTTCCTAACGACGTCATGAGCAAGATGCTAGCGTGGAAAGAGGCGAATAACGCTTCTGCTGACGAAGCTGCTGCCTGGGTGCTGACAAACTACACTGATATGGTGATGGGTTGGGTTAATGCTGACGCTAAAGGCAAGCTAGAAGCGCTTCTCTAAACCAAAAATAAATGTTTCACTGGAACGGGGTAATCCTGTTCCGGTGATTTGTTATATATTATATATAACTTTTCAACAGGTTAAGAATAAAAACACCCACTTAATAAAACTGGTTTAAGGATGGGGGGAATCTTTTGTTATGGCTGCATTTGAAAATGTATTTAGTTTTTTCGGGCTGTCTGAATGGTGTGATAGCGGTAAGCAAAAAGCACTGATTAGTCTTAAAAGCCTGAAAAATGAAGAAACGGCATGGTGGGATATTCCGTTTCCATCGCTGGATAATTTACATAAAGCATGTGGCTCTATCCCCCAATCTCGTGATTTAACCGCTTCACTAGAAGACGGGTTTTTATATATTCGCCCATCTTTGCGAACCGTCCTTGATCCGATCACGCAGCCCCTGTCATGGATGCTGGATTCGGCATTATATCTCTTTACCAATACACCATGGTGGATATTACTCCCGCTTTTTATCCTCGCTGTTCAATGGTCAGCGCGGTCATGGAAAATCACCGCATTTGTTGTTGGCTGCATTATTTTTTATCTTGCCACAGATCACTACACCTACGCTATGCAGACCCTATCGATCATATTTGTGTGTACGGTGTTATGCGTTGTTATCGGCGTGCCGACAGGTATTTTAATGGCCAGGAGCAATACATTTCAGCGAATGCTCATCCCCATTCTTGATATGTTGCAGACGTTGCCGACTTTTGTTTACCTGATCCCGTTGATCTTTATTTTCAAAATTACTGAGCCAAAGCTATATGGTCTCGCTATCATTCTCTATGCCATTGTTCCGGTAATCCGGTTAACCGATTTAGGCATCAGACTAGTCGATAAAGATGTCATAGAGGCCGCAAATGCCTATGGTATGACAAAGCGACAATTGCTCTTTAATGTTCAGGTTCCGCTTGCCATGCCTAATATTATGGCAGGAGTTAATCAGACCATTATGATGAGCTTAGCCATGGTTGTTATCGCATCGCTGGTATCGGCACCTGGGCTTGGTACATTGGTACTGGATGGCATTAACAATCTTCGGCTTGGGGTTGGGTTTATGGCTGGTATCGGCATTGTTTTGCTTGCCATTATTTTAGACCGAGTATCTAAATCAGCACTTAAACGTATGAACAAAACCTATCACGGCTAGGACAGATATTATGACGTCAACACAATCACAAAAATCTTCTGATATTGCTATTTCTATCCGTAATCTGTTCAAGATTTTTGGTGATGACCCAAAATCTGTCTTGCCACAATTACATGACGGCATTGACAAAGCAGATGTTCAGCGAAAAACTGGTCATGTCATTGGTCTTAACAACATTAATGTTGATATTCAATCAGGCAAAATCACCGTCATCATGGGCTTATCTGGTTCGGGTAAATCAACCTTGATCCGTCATATTAACCGCCTGATTGAACCCACTGCGGGTGAGATTTTGTTGGATGGAGAAAATATTCTCAATCTGCCTGACGATAAATTGCGGCAGTTGCGACAGACGCGGATGTCTATGGTCTTTCAGAAATTTGCTCTGCTTCCGCATCGAACCGTTCTGCAAAACACGATGCTGGCGCCGATGGTCAGGAACGAAGATAAGGTCAAATCCGAAAAAGAGGCGCGATATTGGCTGTCACGGGTTGAACTGGATGGATATGAAGATGCCTATCCGCATCAGCTATCTGGCGGCATGCAGCAACGTGTCGGGATTGCAAGAGCATTAACATCAAATGCTGATTTCATGCTCATGGATGAGGCGTTTTCCGCGCTTGATCCACTGATTAGAACATCTATGCAGGACTTGCTTCTTGATCTTCAAGAAGACCTCCATAAAACCATCATCTTCATCACGCATGATTTGGATGAAGCGTTGAAAATCGCTGATCATCTGGTGGTGCTGAAAGATGGCTTTGTTGTCCAGCAAGGAAATCCCCAGCATATTATTCTTAATCCTTCTGACCCTTATATTGAGGAGTTTGTGAGTGATATTAATCGCGCCCGCGTGCTCCGTGTTGGATCGGTCATGAAGCCAGCAAAAACGACAAAGAAAACCACTGGTAGCATTGCCGGCAGCATTGATAGTAAGCAATCCTTGGAACAACTGATTGCCCAGGCAGATGGCGATGTGAAAGGCCTTTATGCGGTTACAGAAATGGATAAGGTGGTCGGCCATATCGAAATGACGCAGGTCTATAAAGCCCTTGTTCGTTATAATTTGACGACCTCACGCCGAGCAAAATAGCCATGCGAATTGATTGTTTGCAATATTGCCAGTGGTCGCCAAAAATTTTTCAGCAATGGGCTGATGGTGGTGTAGACGCCGTTCATGTCACAATCGCTTATCATGAAAACTTTCGTGAAACCGTCATCAATATCGAAAAATGGAATCGCTGGTTTGAAGATTATTCTGACCGGATCGTCCAGGCCTTTAACGCCGAAGATATCATAGCCGCCAAAGCCACAGGCAGAACCGCTGTCATATATGGGCTTCAGAACCCCTCACCTATTGAGGATGATATCGGGCTTGTTGAAGTCTTGCATCGGCTTGGCGTGCGCTTCATGCAACTCACCTACAATAATCAGTCCCTGCTTGCCACTGGCTGTTATGAAGATGACGATACGGGCTTAACCCGTATGGGCAAAGAAGTCGTGCGTGAAATGAATAGAGTAGGATTGGTCGTGGATATGTCACATTCCGCCGAAGCCTCGACGCTTGCTGCAATATCATATTCAGAGCGGCCAATTGTGATCAGCCATGCTAATCCTGCGTTCTGGCATGCGGCAAAACGCAATAAATCTGATACTGTTCTCAAGGCCTTAGCCGAGACTGGCGGTATGCTAGGATTTTCTCTTTATCCGCATCACCTGAAAGATGGGAGCGCCTGCACCCTTGGCTCATTCTGTGAGATGATTGCCCGAACCGCTGATCTCATGGGGGTTGATCAGATTGGCTTTGGCACAGATTTATGCCAGGATCAGCCCGACAGTGTCGTTGAATGGATGCGGGTTGGCCGCTGGACCAAGACCATTGATTATGGCGAAGGCTCAGCTAGTCAAGCTGGCTTTCCGCCTATGCCTGATTGGTTCAAGGATAATCGTTATTGGGATAATATCGCAAAGGGCTTGCGGCAAGTTGGATTTTCCGATCAAGATACCAAAAAGATATGTGGCGAAAACTGGCTACGGTTTTATAAAAATGCTTTCATAGCAGCGTGATTCTATATAAAACTAAAACTGATAAGAAATTTAGATAGCGTTCCAATAAAGACCCAAATAAAGACAATAGAGTTGGTGAGTATGGAAAAACGGTCAATTGAATGTCAGAACATCTCCGGCCCAAGCGCACCTTCATTACGCGCGCCTTCCTTACGCATGCCTGCCTTACGGTCACCTGATCAGGTGATGCGGCTAGAACGGATGGGGTCTTTCCACCCCATGCGGCTATCATTTTCGCGACAATTAACACGCCGGATGCAGCGTGAGGATTGGCAGATTGATTTTCCGCGCTTTGAGCTTGATGAGCGTGGCTTTGGTCATGCGGTTATCCGTGCAAAAACGCCTCATCATACCTATTCACTGGTCGCCTTTTGTCATCATATTGATGATGACATGCGGAGCGACCGCGTCATAGCCGAAGCGTGGGATGCCACCTTTACCCTGTTTGATGGTGAGCCAAGCCTTCAGCAAATCAAGCAGATGGAACAAACCGTCCCCGTGCAAGAAGCTGGGCGGCAAATGCCCGAACAGCTTTCCCTGAGCCGCGCCAATAAATCATTGCGTCTCTTTAATCATGTGGTTGATGCGCTGGCAGATGGCAGACAGCCCGATGCGGACATGATCAATCAGGTTGGCTATGTCATGCGAACAACGGCGGTATATGGCAATGGCAAGTTTGGGATTGCTGACCGCAGGCGGATAGCCGACCGTGACGGCATGATGGAACCGTTTCAGGCCGAAATGCTGAGCGTCTATTTGATCAGGACGTTTTCTTTGAAATGGATTGAACATATGGCCAAGGTTAAGGGCGGCGATAAGGCTATTGCGCTTGACCGCACCCTCGCCCGGCATATGGGGGTTGGTAATTCTACCGGACTTGGCATGGCGCCGTTTCTGGTCAATCATCCCAATTTGCTCAATAATTGGATGCAAACCCGTGAGCAAGCGATTGCCATCATTAAAGCCAAAGCTGATATCTCAGCTGATGCGATCGACCAGATCAAAACTCTAGCTTACCGCGGCGCTGCATATATTGCGGAATGGCGCGTTGATGATGATATTCAGATGCAGCGCATTATTCAGCTTGCGGCCGAATGGCAGGATGTGATCGCATGGCTTAATCATGCACCGAACTGGCAACAATCGCATCCTCTATCAGCTGCTTGCATATGGGCAGAAACTAAGCTGTCGCTTGAAGCAGAAGAAATGCTTCATTCCATCTTGATGGAGCCATTTGGGGCAGATTTAGATCAATTATGCTCTGACATGGCGGCCGTTGAGATGCCGGTTGCGGCCAACTCCTGTTTGGTTGGCGATATGATCGCGCTGATCCGCCGCCATTATGGTTGGGCGCTTGCTATTAATCTCAATGACCAACACCAATCTGAAGTATTTTGGTACACATCAGCCGCCAAGCTCGAACCGCGTTTAGGCAAGAGATATGAAGAAGATGGCGCCGAACGCGAAATGCCATTTGATATTCCGCGTCAGATTCAGTCAGCCCTTGCTGATTTAGAAACCGCTGATCGTGAGATGAGCATCCCACGCTTCATGATGGCGTTTCCCCAGCATCGGTTCATCCTTAACCGTGTGCTGATCATGAAGGACGCCCCCTATGGTGAGATCAGGGATAATCTGGTGGCGGAGAAAACGCGGCCTATTGATATGCTGCGCTGCAAATTGAGTTTCTTTGGAGCATCAAAATTTGATCCGAAATCTGATTTATGGACACGGATTTGCCTATTCCAAGGCGCCCCACTGATTGATGAAATGACAGATCATATTGCTGACGATTGGTTGTTTTCTGCTCTTTCTTAATCTTGTGTTATCCTCTATGGATACCTGACATAAGCGAACATCATGCCTCTTGTATCACAAAATGAATTGGGTGGACTGACCGAAAAGGCATGGCGGGGGCTGGCCGTTGATACCCCTGTGGC